>OFFB01000235.1_pt1 | contig 60824 bp, 37 predicted proteins | sample 1521281 | NCBI WGS metagenome assembly OFFB01 (sample SAMEA3504109, study PRJEB24116) | mouse gut metagenome | biome: mouse gut; feature: mouse-associated habitat; material: faeces | place: Denmark | collected 2011
TTGTTTAATTATTTAACCGATTAGTGTCCTCCAAAATTTTTAGTGGACACTAATGTAATGATAATTTTTCATCATGAATGTCATTTTTATTTGGATGTTCTGTTTTTTATGATTAATTTAGCATCGTTTAGAACCTCGTTCAATGAAGTTGTTTAAACTTCAATTTTTGAAAAGATTCCACAACGACCACAATTACCCCTTTTTCAACAACCAAATTCCATTTCAACAACCAAAAATTCCACATATGACAAAAATTCTACTTCTTGGTGGCGCTCTCGCCACAGCACTCACTCTCACCGCTGCCGAACCGCAGAATGAAAGCTTCTTCTTCGACGACCTCGGCGAAGTCAATGGCGTGGCCGACAACGGACGCTTCGCCGCCATCGGCGACCCCGAGAACAATCGCGCATATCTATGGGATTCAGCCGAACCCGACCTCTTCCGCGAGATAACTCCTGACCCCGAAGACACTGAGAATCTCCCCTCGGCGCAACGCATCACCGGAGCGCTGGCCTACGATGTCACCGACGACGGCTCGATTGCCGTAGGCTCTCTCTACTACCGCGACGGCCACACAGTGCCCGCCATCTACACCGATGGCACATGGCGCCCTCTGCCGCTGCACGCATCATCGATGAACACCAACGAGGCCATAGCCATCACCCCCGACGGCAAGACCATCGCCGGATACTCATTCATCTACGACCGCGCATCTGAGATCGGTGGCCGTTACTATCCCTGCCAGTGGACCCTCGACGACTCAGGCAACTACACACTCCATGCCTATACCGACATCGAGCTCCCCGACCACCAGGGATTCTTCCCCATGACACAGTCGCCCGACGGACGCGTCATCGCCGGCACACTCTACTGCGGAATGAGTTCGCAGATTCCGGTGCTGCTCGTGGATGGCGAGCTGAAGATTTTTGATGAGCTCACCGAGGTGGCCGAGCCATGGATATATAAAGGGAAATACTACTGCGGCGTTGGCGACGACGGTAAACAGATCTGGAGCGAAGACCCCAATGATCCGCGCATCGAGCTCTTCACTACCTACTACATCGACGGCTGGCGCGACACCGGTGAGAGCCTGCTCACCGGCTTGCTCTGCAACTGCGATGCCAACGGCAATTTCTACGGTCGCCGCACTCTGATAAGCAATGTCGACGAAGAGGGCAACGCCACCCTAACCTCAGTTGCCTGCATCTATAATCTTGAGGCTGACGAATGGTATGACACCACCGACTACACCGGATTCAGCGCAGGCGTAGGACGCGACCTTATCTTCACCGAAAACTGCAAGGTAATCAAGGACGGTGTGGCCGATCCCATCAGCGACGCCTACGAGATTGTCGCACCCAGCCCGCTGGCCGGAGTGAGCAAGATCTCCATCGACGGCACAGTGCTCGGCGGAATGCGCTATGAGGTGAATCCCGCCTCGGGCGAATACCAATACTTCCCCTTCATGACCATCACTGAAGATGCCACCGTAGGCGTGAAACTGACCGTTGCCACTTCAGCAAATCGCCCGGCATTCCTGTTGCGCGGCAACACCTTGACTGTCAGCGGCACAGAGAAGATGAGCGTCTATACTGCCGACGGCGCCCTCGTAGGTACCGGACTCACTGTGCAGCTCCCCGCCGGCACATATGTGGCCAAGGCAGGGGCAGCTTCAGCCAAATTCATCGTGAAATGAGCCATCCACGCCTCACCGCCATTCTGGCGGCAGCAATCATAGGGTCAACCTCCGCCATAACGGCGGAGGGGGCCTACACCCTCGACCTCTCCGGGGGCACGCTCCCTGCCGGAGTGAGTGCTGCCAATGCCACAGGTCAGCTGCCCCAGGCCAGCGGCTACAAACGCGGTTACACGACCGACGGATGGTGCGTAGACCGCTATGCCGACCGCGGATATGTGGCCCTCTCCCCCACCTTCACAGCCTCGCCCACCCCATGCAGCAATATCCTTCGGCTCCCGGCGATAGATATAGCCGAAGGTGAATTCCTCAGCTGGCAGGCTCTCTCGGCCGACCCTTACCGACCGGAAAGCTATCGCGTCGAAGCCAGCATAGACCAGACCGACAGCATCATCACTCTTGCTGAAATCGAGTCGGAGGCTGACCAGTGGACCCCGCATATGGTCGACCTCTCGCAATGGAGAGGCCACCAGCTGCATATATCATTCATCTGCACCAGCACCAACCGCTATCTGCTCGCCTTGACAGAGGTCCGCACCGGCGTGCCGCAAGGTCTGAGCTTCCATGTAGCCGACCTCAGCCAAGTCTTCAGCGGCTCCGAGGCTGCCGAGGCGGGAGCCACCGACTACCCGCTGCGCATGCTCAACACCGGAGCCCCACTGAGCGCCGGCCGCATCACCCTCTCCACCCCCGAAGGGGAATACTCGGCCATCGGCATCGAAGAGCAATGGGCTTCGGGCGAATGGCGCTCAATTACCCTCCCCGCCCCCGCGAGCCTCAACACCGCCACCCCCTGCACCATAGCATACGAAGATGGCGACACACGGCTGCCTCTCACTGCCAAGACCCTGTGGTGCTCGCACTTCAAGCGTCATGCCGTGGTGGATGAGGCCACCGGGATGTGGTGTGTGAACTGCCCCGAGGGGAATCTGGAGCTCGAAGCACTGCAGCACACCTATGGTGACGACATCTCAATAATCTCGACCCACGTCAGAGATCCGCTGGCCAACGATGACTACTACAATGCCCTCGGTTTCCGCTCAATCCCCCGCATGAAGCTCAACCGCATCGAGGCCTCCGCCTCAGCTGATGCCTCGGGATTCAGCGACTACCTCTTCACTCCGGTGATTGCCGAGGTGCAGCTCATGCCGGCCACACTCTCAGCCGATGGCCGTAAAGCCTCGATTGAGGCGCATGTGCGCACGGCAGAGCCACTCGACAACAGCACCGACCGCTATCGCATCGGCTACGTGCTCACAGCCTCGTTCAACGGCGGCGCCAATGCCGACGGATGGTATCAGAAGAACAACTGCACCCAGCCCTCAGATGCGCGCTACTATTATCTACCCTCCACCATTCTTGGTGAGCTGGCCCGGTTTGACCATACATCGCTCACCTTCGATGGCGCCTTCGACGGCTTGGCCGCAAGCCTCCCCGCCACTCTGCAGCCCGGCGAGGAATACACCGCACGATGGGAGGTCACTGCGCCTGAACTGCTTCAGGATATTGCCGAAGGACGCATCGTAGCCTATATCCTCGACACCGACTCGGGCGAGATTCTCAACGGTGCCGAGATATCACTCTCACCCGATGCTCCCTCAGGAGTGGTCGACATCGAGAGCGACCGAGCCCACGGCTGCCACACCATCTGCCGCCTCACCGCCCCTGACCGGCTTCTGCTTCTCAATCCCGACTCCGAGGGTCACCCGACCACTTACTGCATCGATGCCTTCGACCTCCAGGGAGGCCACGAGCTGAGTCTGGACGGCACTCTGGCCTCAAGCTGCGAAGTGCGCCTCCCCCTCAGCCGCGGCATCCATATATTGCGCGTCAGCATCGGCGGAACGCTGCCACAAACGACTTCAATGAAAATCAACATCTAATCCACTTTTACATTATGAAGAAACTTTTTACCACCCTGTTGCTCAGCGCCGGCATACTCACTGCCAATGCCGCCATTGACTTCAGCAACTATACCTCCGATCCCGCCCAGGGCATCGTGGATGAAATCTCAAAAATCACCGTCAACTTCCCCGACATCTACGAGATTGAATTCCTGTCGAGCGAGGGGATATACCTCATCGACCCGGAATTTGAGGAGGTGGCCGGAAGCGTGAAGATGGGCTTCGAACTCAATCAGTTTTTCTATGTGCCCGCAGAGCCTGTGACCGCCCCGGGCACCTACACACTCTGCATCGGCGCCGAGACCCTGACCGGATACAACGAAGACTACTCTGACTATGCCGACAATCCTGCCGAGATATATCTGCAATTCACCATCGAAGGTGAAGCCGACCCCTTCGCCGGATTCAGCGCAGTCCCCGCCACAGGCACCTCGATGACCGAGCTCCCGGAGGCGACACTGACGTTTGACTCATTCGCGGAAGTGACTCTGGCCGACGCCTCGCTCGTAGCCGTAAGCCTCAATCAGCAGCAGCTCGAAGCCATCAACTACTCACTTTCAGCCACAGGCAATACCGTCACAGTCAACTTCTCGCCGGCTCTCAAGTCGCAGGGTGAGGATATGGCTGTCGACATCACCTTCGCCCCCGGCGCACTCAAAGGCGACGCACAGGCCAATACCCAGCCCATAGAGGTGAAATATCTGCTCGCAGCCTCAGTCAGCTACGACATCGCCCTCGCGCTCAGCACCCCCACCAAGCCCAACGCCGATGGCGAAATCAGCGCCGAGAAGCAGCTCACATCCTTCTTCTTCGTGGCCGATGAGGCCGGATTGGTGGCAGCTTCAGGAAGTGCCGACAATGTGACAGTGCGCGAAATCAACGGCACATTCGAAGTGAGCGGCCATCTCAGAAAGGCCTTCGGACTTGATGCCACCAAGACCTACTTCTCTGTAGAGTTCAGCAGCGAGCCCAGATACAACGGCGAGTATGAGGTAGTCATCAGCGAGGGTGCCATCGGCAACGAAGCATGGTCAGTCAATCCCGCCACAGGCCGCAGCAACCCGCAGCTCACCATGACTTTCACGCTCGTGGATGGCGTTGACCGCGTCACCTACAACCTCGAGCCCGCCTCAATCTCGCCCGAAGAGAGCAGCGTGGCCGACGCCGCCGTTCTGAGCCTCTTCACCATCCGCTTTGATGAGGATGTAGAGCTGGCCGCCGAGGCACATGCCACACTTGCCGCCACCGACAACGACTATGCCGCCACATCCGACATCGTAGCCGTTTCGGCTCGCGAGTTCACCGTAAGCTTCGACCCGGCTCCCACCGCCGACGGCTCCTACATTCTCAACATTCCCAAGGGCACCTTCAAGAACGCAGCAGGCAACCTCAACGCCGAGCTCACCCGCGCCTACCAGGTTGACGCCACCAGTGGCGTATCTCTGCTCCCCACCGGCTCAGAGGATGCTCCCGCCGCGATCTTCACCCTTCAGGGCACACGCATGCCGACCACATCGCCCGCCACTCTCCCCGCCGGCCTCTACATCATCAACGGCCGCAAAGTAGCGGTAAGATAAGACCCTAAAACCCCTAAAGACCTTAAGGACCCTAAGGACCCTAAGGACCCTAAAGAGAATAAATAGAGCGGCAAGCCCGGGAATACTCCTGAGCTTGCCGCTTTCAGATAAATGGATCAGCTAATAAAAATGAGTGTGACCCCGGCGGGGAAGAAACCACTATGCGTACCCCGCCCCGTGCCGCCCGGAAGTAAAGAAGTTGTTTAAACAACTTCAAAGCAGCTTCCGGACGACATCGAGAAATACTAACCTACTGCATCTCGGCTCCGCCACCAAGAGCCCTGTAGAGTGTGACTACCGCCTGAAGCTGGCTCACACGGTCGGCAATCAGATTGATCCTTGAATTCAGGAGTTCCTGCCGAGCAGAGAGCAGTTCAAGATAGGTGGCATTATTTGTACGGAAAAGAATCTCATTTGAGCGGACCGTGCGCTGAAGATCATCGCACTGTCCGGAATGGAAATCATAATTCTGGCCATACGACTCGATGGCAAACAGGGCATCATTGACCTCCTGTCCGGCATCAAGCAGCGCCTGGCGGTAGTTGAGCAGCGCAATCTGCTCCTCATCCTTGGCCACACGCAGATTCGAAATCAGTTTGCCGCGCTGGAAGAAGGGTTGCGTCAGTTGCGCCAATGCCGAGAGGAGCCATCCACCCGGATTGCTGACCCCCTGGCCCAGAGCGTTGGTCCAGCCTGCCGAGCCACCCAACGTCAGCGACGGATAGAAAGCGGCCCGCGCCTGATTTGTAGAGTAGAACGACGCAGCCAGAGTCATCTCGGCCGCCACCACATCAGGTCGGCGCGACAACAGATTGAGCGGTAATCCGGCCGATATCCCCTCAGGCATGGTCTGCGCATCGAGCGAACCGCGCCCAATGGGGCGCCATGTGGTGCCGAGCAGGGTGCACATCGAGTTCTCCGTCTCACGCTGCTGGCGCAGAAGAGTGTTGTGAGAGGCGAGGAGACCGTTGAGATTGGCACGCGCCTGGGTGAGTGCATTCTCATGGATATCGCCCACCTTCAGCAGGAGCTCCATAGTGCGCACCTGCTCACGCCACACATCGATTGTGCTTGAGCTCACCTCCACCTGGCTGTCGAGCATCAGCAGAGTGTAATAGCAATTGGCAATCGAGGCAATCAGCTCCGACCTCACACCCTCGGCATAGGCCGACTGGGCCAGGAGCTGCATCTGCTTCTCGCGCTTGGCATTGCGCAACTTCCCGAAGAGATCGATTTCCCAGCTGAGATTGACCGGTATCTCATAGGTCTTCACTGCCTTGTGGCCATCGACACTCGTGATTGAGCCATTGGGCGAGAGAGTCAGTTCGGGCAGATAAGCCAGTTTGGCAGCCTTGAGTCCGGCCGCCGCCTCATCGATGCGCAGCATCGCCACCTGCAGATCGGTGTTGGATCCGAGCCCCTCCTCAATGAGGGCCTGCAGCAGGGGGTCGGCGAAGAGTTGTCGCCACGGCATCGTGCCAAGCGGCTTGAGCGAGTCGGGCGCAGCCATCGCCTCAGCCGCTGGGGTGGCATAGAGCGAATCGACCGGTAATCCCTCCGGCCGGCTGTAACTCTTGTAGAGGTTACAGCCGGTGAGGCCGAAGGAAAGGATCGCGAATATAGTTATCGATAGAATTTTCATGATTTCATTGAATATTTTTATCCTCCTCACGCTGACGGCGGCGGCGTCCCATCACTTTCTCCTCAATCCATTGGAAGGTGATGAAGAAGGCCGGGGTCACGAAAAGCAGGCCCACGGTGCCGATAATCATGCCGCCCACTACACCCACACCGAGCGAGGTATTGCCGTTGGCTCCTACGCCCGTGGCGAACATCAGCGGCAGCAGACCGAAGATCATAGTCAGCGCCGTCATCAGAATCGGGCGCAGACGCACCGAAGCCGCCGACATGGCCGCCTGCGTAAGCGACATCCCCGCCTTGCGGCGCTCGGTGCCATACTCGGTGAGCAGAATCGCCGTCTTGGCCAGAAGGCCGATAAGCATGATGAGACCGGTCTGCAGATAGATATTGTTCTCTATGCCCCAGAGGCGTGCGAAGAGGAAGCTGCCCATCAGGCCGAAGGGCACCGACAGAATCACCGCCAGCGGCACAAACAGACTCTCGTAGAGCGCACACAGAATCAGATAGATGAAGAGTACGCATATGGCGTAGATAATCACCGTGGTATGGCTGCCTGAGGTCTGCACCTCCTCGCGCGTCATGCCCGAGAATTCATAGCCGAAACCTGTGGGGAGCGTTGTGGCCGCCACCTCATTGATGGCATTGATCACATCGCCCGAGCTATAACCCTGCGCCGGCATACCCTGCACATTGATGGCCGAGAACATGTTGAATCGCATCAGCGACTCGGCGCCATACGTCTTGGTCAACTTCACAAACTGGCTCACCGGCGCCATGCCACCCTTGGTGCGCACATATATATTGTCGAGGGCCTCCATGCCATCGCGATAGTTGTAGGGAGCCTGCACTATCACACGATAAATCTTGGTGAAGCGGTTGAAGTTGGAGGCATATATACTGCCGAAATAACCCGAGAGCACATTCAGCACCTCGCTCGTGGTGGTGCCGGCGCGCTGACACTGGGCCTCGTCGACATCAATCGTGTACTGCGGGAAGTTGGCGCTGAATGAGGTCTGCGCCATCTCGATCTCAGGGCGCTTGTTGAGCGCCTCGAGGAATCCGGTGGTGACATTGCTCAGTTCTCCGTAGCCCTTGCCTGAGCGGTCCTGCACATAGACATCGAAACTGTTGCCCGAGCCATAGCCCTGTATCATCGGCGGCGCGAATATGAAGAGACGCGCATTCTTGATATGGGCCGTGCGGCGATAGATTTCGCTGCGTATGGCATCTACATTGTCATCCTTGCCGGTGCGCTCATCCCAGGGCTTGAGCTTGATGATAAACATGCCGTGCGATGAACCATTGCCCGAGGCCATGCCGAATCCGGCCACCATGTTGAAATTATCGATCTGCGGCATCTGCTTGAGTTCAGCCTGAATCTCCTGCATGATTGATTCGGTCTCTGCCAGAGTGCTGCCGGCAGGCGAGTCGAAGCTCATGAAGATAGTGCCCGTGTCCTCGTTGGGCACAAGTCCGGTCTTGGCAGTCCCCATGAGCCACAGCAGCAGCGCGCAGGCCACACCCAGCACCGACCATCCGAGCCATTTATGCTTGATAAAGAAGAAGACACCGCGCACATACTTGCGCACAATCTTATGGAAGCCGGCATCGAAGGCCAGGCGGAAGCGTGTCGAGAACTCAAGTTTCTCGCCCGGCCTGACCTCCTGGTTGGGGCGCAGCAGCAGGGCACAGAGCGCCGGCGAGAGCGTGAGCGCGTTGATTGCCGATATACCCACAGCCACAGCCATCGTGATACCGAACTGGGTGTAGAACACACCCGACGTGCCACCCATGAACGACACAGGCACGAACACCGCCATAAACACCAGCGTAGAGGTCACCAGAGCCGATGACACGCCGCTCATGGCATCCACGGCCGCCTTATAGGTAGATTTATATCCCTCGTCAAACTTCGTCTGCACCGCCTCGACCACGATTATGGCATCATCCACAATCGTGCCTATGGCAAGCACCAGGGCGAAGAGAGTCAGAAGGTTGATGCTGAATCCGGCTATATAGAGCACCGCAAATGTGCCGATAAGCGACACGAAGATACTGATTGTGGGGATAAGCGTCGACCGCGGATTCTGAAGGAAGAAATACACCACCAGCACCACCAGCACGATAGCCTCGAGCAGCGTCTCGATCACCTTGTCGATTGAGGCATCGAGGAAGGTCTTGGTGCTCATGAGCTGCACAAGCTCTACGTCATCGGGCAGCGATTTCTTCACCTGCTCCAGATAGTCCTCGATGTTGATGATAATCTCATTGGCGTTAGAGCCCGATATCTGGTTGATCATGCAGGTTGCACCCGGCAGACCGTTGACGAATCCCTTATAGGAATAACTCTGCGCGCCGAGCTCCACATCAGCCACATCCTTGAGGCGGAGCACACGCCCGTCGTCGAATGCCTTGATGATAATCTCCTCAAACTCACTCTCCTCCTCCAGACGACCGCGATATTTGAGTGTGTACTGGAATACATTCTCCGAATCCTCGCCTATCGCACCCGTCGAAGCCTCGATATTCTGGCTCGAGAGGGCAGCCGTGACATCATCGGGCACCAGGCCGTACTGCGCCATCACATCCGGCTTGAGCCAGATGCGCATGGCATACGCTCCACCCATCACATTCACCTCACCCACGCCGGTGATGCGCTGTATGCCCGGCTTGATATTGATGTTCATGTAGTTGGTGAGGAAGGTCTCGTCGTAGGTGCTGTTGGGGCTGAAAAGTCCAAACACCATCAGCGTACTGTTCTGACGCTTGCGGGTGGTGACACCCACCTTGGTCACCTCGGCCGGAAGCAGGGCTGTGGCCGTCGAGACACTGTTCTGCACGTTGACCGCAGCCATGTCGCCGTCAGACCCCTGCTTGAAGTAGATGGTCACCTCGCCGCTGCCGGTGTTGCTGGCTGTAGAGGTCATGTAGGTCATGTTCTCCACGCCGTTGATGGCCTCCTCGAGAGGCACGATCACACTCTTCTGCACCGTCTCGGCATTGGCGCCGCTATATGTGGCCGACACCCTCACCGTGGGTGGGGCAATGTCGGGATACTGCTCCACCGCCAGGGCGAAGAGGCCGATCACACCCGCCACCACAATCACCACCGATATCACCATCGACAGTATCGGGCGGTCAATGAATCTCTTTATATTCATTTCCCGGCCTCCTCTTCTGCAGCATCATTCTTCGCGGCCTTGGCGGCGCCTGAGGCAGCCGCGCCATCCTTAGGCGCGCTCTTCATCTGCGTCACCTTGGTGCCCGCTTTGAGGAGTCCGGCACCCTCGGCCACTACTGTGTCACCCTCGGCTATGCCCGAGAGCACGATATACTCCTTGCCGTCGTTGATCTTGAACACCTCCACCGGAGTCGACACCGTCGTGCCATTGACCACCTTATAGGTGAAGATGCGGTTCTGAATCTCATATGTGGCTCCCTGCGGAATCACCAGCGAGGCCGAGCGTGCATACGAGAGCACCACATTTGCCGACCCTCCGCTCAGCAATTTGCCCGAGGCGTTGGGGAAGTTGGCGCGTATCGACACAGTGCCCGTAGTCTTGTCGACCATGCCGCTCACCACATCGATCTCACCCTTCTCGGCATAAATCGAGCCATCCTTCATCTCAAGCTCCACCGGCGGATAGGCCTTCATGGCCTCCTGCATCGAACCATATTGCGAGGCAAGCTCCATGGCCTGCTTCTCCGACATCGAGAAGTAGGCATACATTCTTGAGTTGTCAGACACGGTGAGCAGCGGAGTCTCCATCGTGGGCCCCACCAGGGCACCGATACGATAGGATGACATTCCGGCCACACCATCCACCGGGCTCTTGACCTCGGTATACGACAGATTGTTCTGCGCGTCGCGCAGCTCCGCCTTTGCCTGCATCAGCGCCGCCTCGGCACTCTTGTAGCTGTTGCGCGCCGTGCGCAGTTCGATTTCTGAGATTATCTTCTCTTTGTAGAGTTCCTCTTTGCCGTCGAGTGTGAGCTTGGCATTGGCAAGCGAGGCCTCGGCTGTGGCCACAGCGGCCTGGGCTTTCTGAAGCGCGGCCTTGTAGGGCACCTGGTCAATCACAAAGAGCACCTGCCCCTTGCGCACTCTCGCACCCTCGTCGACACACACCTTCGTGATAAGCCCCGACACTTCGGGACGCACCTCCACATCCTGACGTCCCTCGAGGACAGCACTGTATTTCACTGAGAGGTCGCGGTCCTCGGGCTTGACCACAAGCAGCGGATACTCCTGCGGGGCATCCTGGTCGCGGTCATCGCCACCTTTTCCGCATGATGGCAGCACCAGAGCCAGGAGAGCGAGCCCGATTAAATGTTGATGATAAGACATAGTTTATGATGTTGTTTACAGTAGGTCATACCCCGCTGCCGCCGGCGGCAGGAATATGAAACTCGAAAATCAGCCACAAAATTATATCCGATTGCAAGAGAAACGCTTATACTCTATGGACGCAATATTGTCCATTCTGCGCATTTTTGACCCACATGGCTATTTTTACACGCTGAGACTTTTCCAAAAGGAGTAAATTATGTTAAATTTGCGCTCCCTAAATCTATCAAGCCTTATGACTCAATCTGAGCTTATCGACATTTTTCCGCCGCAGTTTTCGATTGCGGATAGAGTGCTTCTGATTCCCCCCGGCATGTCGGGCCGATTGGCCGGGCTCGGGGTGAAAGAGTGCCGTATATTCCTTCTGGTGACGGCGGGGAGTATCACACTGCGCATCGGTTCGGAAGTGACGCATGTCGAGGGGGGATATTTCGTCGATATGCTGGTGTGGGAGGAGGTGACGGTGGTGGATGTGAGCGATGATGCGCGGGTGTGGTGTCTGCTGCCGAATTATCTGTTTACCAATGAGTCGCTCCACGGGCTGAAGCCGGCCGATGCCGAGTCGTTCAAGGACCGCCATTCAATCCCGCGGCTGGCGCTGACGCATCATGAGTCGGATATTCTTGAGCGGCAGCTCACACTGCTGGCCAACGCGCTGGCCGACATGCGCCACAACTATCGCGCAGAGCTCTGCCAGACCTACTTCCGCAGCTTCATGCTTGAGGCCGGCAATATAATGCTGCATAAGAGGCACGCCATAGATGAGTCGGAGGGGGTGGAGACACGCCAGGACACTATCTTGCGCAGTTTTCTGAAATTGGTGTGGCGATATTATAAGTCAGAGCATAATGTGGAGTTCTACGCCGGGAGGCTCTGCATCTCGGCCAAGCATCTTTCGCGGGTGGTGCGGTCGCAGCTCGGCAAGACACCCTATGTGGTGATACGCGATGAATTGCTGCAGGAGGCCTCGAGCCTACTTAAGGATTCCAAGAAGAGTGTGCAGGAGATTGCCACAGAACTGCATTTCTCGGAGATGGCCTCCTTCTGCAAGTTTTTCAAGAAGCACAATGGCCTCTCACCCACAGCCTACCGCACTCTTGAACGCCATCGCTAACGCACCCTCATATATGCTGAGCCACCCTTATATATAATATACACCCTTATATATAATAATAAGTAGCTGCTTTGACCGGCCACTCAGCGCTTTTTGGGGGTCGAGAGGGCTTTGGTGCGGTCGAGAAGGATTTCATCCATATGGTCTTTGGCCCATTGGATGAGTTCGTTGATGATGGGGAAGAGAGAGTGGGCACGCTCGGTAAGCATATACTCTACGCGCGGGGGAACCTCGGCGTAGACATGACGTGTGACGAAGCCATCGGTCTGCAGAGTACGCAGGGTCAGCACGAGCATCTTCTGCGAGATGTCGGGGAGTTCGGCGGCAAGGTCACGCAGACGCAGCGATTCGTGGCCGTTGAGAGTGTAGAGCACCAGCAGGGTCCATTTGTCGCTGATGCGGTTGAGTATGTTGCGTATCGGGCAATCGGGGTAGAGTTCGTTCTTGTTGAAGTTTCTTTCCATAACTATCCTTTTTTCCTTTCATTGGCAAAGTTAATCAATTTTTTAAACGCTAGGATATTTTTCTTGCGCACTATTTTTAACCCATCCACGATTTTAGCCCCCGGCAGGGGGGTACCGCCAATTATGGTCACACTGACAGGCAGTTAAAGAGTGTTAATTATGAGCACTATTTTGCATCTAAAAGCTCTGATTTTCAACAATTCTAACCTACGGGTAACCTATGTCACCTCATTGCGGGCGCCCTTAACCATACAACAATTCGGCGTCCGAACATGTCTATAAAGTATAAGATTCTCAATAGTGCATAAAAGTTACTATTGTGAATCACAAAACAATAACACGATTAAAATTCAAAAATACATATCAAAAATATCAAAAAAAATTATGGACAAAAACGTAGCACTTATCGGCGCGAGCGGTTTTGTAGGCTCGGCCATTCTGAATGAACTTCTTGACCGCGGTTTCCACGTAGAGGCTCTGGTCAACCATCCCGAGAAGGTGAAGGTAGAGAACCCCAACCTCACAGTCAAGAAGGTGGATGTATCTGACGAAAAGGCTCTTGAGGCTGACCTCCGCGGATTTGAGAATGTGATCAGTGCCTACAATCCCGGTTGGGCAAACCCGAATATCTATGAGGAGACCCTCACCAACTATCCGAAGATTCTTGAGGCCGCCAAGAAAGCCGGCGTGAAGAGACTCCTGATTGTGGGTGGCGCAGGCACACTCTTCGTAAAACCAGGCGTGCGCCTCGTCGACACCGGCACACTCCCCGCCGAGTGGCTCCCCGGTGTGAAATCACTGGGTGAGTTCTACCTCAATACTCTTATGCCTGAAAAGGATATCGACTGGATATTCTTCTCGCCTGCAGGCAATCTGGGCGACATGGGCGCCAAGGGTCCCGGCAAACGCACAGGCGTATATCGTCTGGGCAAGGACGACATGATTTTCGACAAGGATGGCAATAGCTTCATCTCGGTCGAGGATTACGCCAAAGCCATGGTCGATGAACTCGCCGACCCGGCCCACCATCAGGAGCGCTTCACAATCGGCTACTGATATATATATAACCCAATCTCAAATGCGGATGCCACGGGGCTGACGCTGCCCACACACAGGGCGTCAGCCCCGGCACTCACCGCCCCACAACCCTGCAATCAAAAAAAAAGTATACTGCCATGAATGAGAAACTATTGGAAATCTTCCAGAAGAATAAAGAGGTGGCCTTCGCCACTTCGGTAGATGGCAAACCCCATCTGCGCATTTTCCAGATTATGAAAATCGACGGCGATTCAATCTACTTCGCCACTTCACCCAAGAAGGAGGTCTATGCCCAGCTGCGCCAGAATCCGCATGTGGCAATTCTCGACCTGAAGGGAGCATCGTTTGCACGCGTGTCAGGCACCATCGACTTCGATATCCCCGACGAGGTGCAGCGTGAGATTTATGAGAGCAACCCGGTGCTGCCCCATCTCTACAAGACCTACAAGGACCTCGCCTATCTGCGTCTTCCCGCGGAATCAGCCGACTACTTCGACCTCCGCACAACCCCTCCAACCCTCATTCACTATGACTTCTGAAAAAGATAGATTGGACACACTGCTCAGGGCGCTCCTCGCGGAGAGCCCTGAGTATTCGCATATCTCCCTGCCGGCCACTGTGGCAGAGAAGCGTGAGCTGCTGCGCGCGCTGATGAATGTGCGCCCACCGAAGCCGCTCAGCCCGGAGCTGATGAGCCTGCAGGATGAGGAGTTGGCCACTCAGCGCGATGAGAAGGGGGTCGTGGAGCCCGACACCATCCCGGTGTCGCCGCTCAATCCGAAGCTGAGGCTATGGCAGGGTGATATCACCCGCCTGGCGGCCGATGCCATCGTCAATGCCGCCAACTCGCAGATGCTGGGCTGCTTCGTGCCGCTTCACAAATGCATCGACAATGCCATACACTCAGCCGCCGGCATGGAGCTGCGCGAGGAGTGCGCGCGCATCATGCATGAGCAGGGGCACGCCGAGCCCACCGGTGAGGCCAAGATCACACCGGCCTACAATCTGCCATCGAAGTGGGTCATACACACCGTCGGCCCCATTGTCTACGGCCCCGCACCCACCCCAAAAGAGTGCACCCAATTGGCTGATTGCTACCGCAACTGCCTTGAGCTCGCCGCTCAGAAGGGGGTGCGTTCGATAGCCTTCTGCTGCATCTCGACAGGTGAGTTCAGATTTCCCAACGCCGATGCAGCCGACATAGCCGTCGCCACCGTCACGACCTGGCTCCAGACCCATCCCGACACTTCGATAGACTGCGTCATCTTCAACGTCTTCAAGGAGACCGACCTGCATATCTACGAGCATCTGCTCGGCTACCAGCCCGACTGAGTCGCCACCCCTCCTCACCCACCGCTCTCTCAAAAAAATATCAGATTGAACTGATTTAAACTTTTTTCAAGGTCAAGATTTATTAAGATTTTGAGCAGGTTTCGGTTCTCGAAGAGGGAGCAATGCGGGCATTGCGACCGATGAAGAGGGCCGAAAGATGCCAAAATATTAATGAAGATTGGCCTTGAAGAAAACATTTTAAAATACTTTTTTAGTTTTCGTAAAAAGTTTAAATCAGTTCATTATGAAAGATTTCAACCTGCGCCTCGAAGAGGCCGCACGATACCTGGCCGAGGCCGACGCTGTGGTCATCGGCGCCGGAGCCGGTCTGTCGGCCGCAGCCGGACTCGATTATTCAGGTCCGGAATTCCGAAAGGAGTTTGCCGACTATATCAAGAAGTATGGATTTCCCGACCTCTACTCGTCGAGTTTCCATGAGTTCCCCACCGAAGAGGAGCGTTGGGCCCGATGGGCTCGCCATATCGAGTATATCCGCTTCCGTCCGGATGCGATGCCCCTCTACCGCCGGCTGTTTGACCTGGTGAAGGGGAAGAATTACTTCGTCATCACCACCAATGTCGATTCGCAGTTCCGCAAGGCGGGCTTCGAAGCTGACCGAATCTTCGAGGTGCAGGGCGACTACGGCCTCATGCAGTGCGCCGTAGGGTGCCATCCGCGCACATATTCCGACCGCCATACCGTAGAGGAGATTCTGCGCCACTCACACGACATGACCGTCGATGCACGCTATCTGCCGGTGTGCCCAGTGTGTGGCGGCAATATGGATGTGCATGTGCGCAAGAATCAATTCTTTGTCGAAGATGAGCCCTGGCAGCAGGCGGCCACGAGATATGAGGAGTTTATGACACGCTTCGCCGACCATGGCCGCGTAGTGCTGCTCGAACTCGGCATTGGCTACAACACCCCCACCATCATACGCTTCCCCTTCGAGCGCATACTCTTCCATAACTCCAAGGCCCATCTGATACGCCTCAATGCCGAGTATCCGCATGGTCCGGCCGAGACAGCCGCGCAGACCATCCCCTTCACCGAAGACATGAGTGAGGTAATCGAAAAATTGAATAAAGATGAAAAACATGTTTCTTAAGACCATGGCTCTGCCGCTGCTTATGGCGGCCGGAGCACAATCCGCTTCCGCCGCCACCACCGACCCGCTGCGCTTCGATGCCGGCAATTTCACCCGCCAGTCGCTCACTATGCCCGACGGCGAGGTCATAGACTACAAGGCATACGAGGGTATCTTCTACGTCACCAACGTCGAGGACTCCACCTATCAGACTCTCAACATATATGTGCCCGAACGCATGGCGCAGCTCGAGCGTGTGCCCATACTGATGCGCACCTATGTGGGTGGCTATGCGGCCTCTACGGCCAAATCACCCTCTCCGGCCGATGCCACCGGCCGGGCGCTGAAGGAGGGATACGTGGTCTGCATACCGGGCTCACGCGGCAATAACTCCACAATCGAGCGCGACGGAAAGACCATCTACACCGGCACAGCCCCGCGTGGTCTGCTCGACCTCAAGGCAGCCGTGCGCTACCTGCGGCATAACGACGCGCTGATTCCGGGCGACTCTGAGATGATATTCACCGATGGCACAAGCGCCGGCGGCGCGATGTCGTCGCTGCTCGGCGCCACAGGTAATGCACGCGAGTATGAGCCGATGCTGAAAGCCATGGGGGCCGCTGATGCCCGCGATGATGTGTTTGCGGCTATCTGCTATTGTCCTATCACCGACCTCAACCATGCCGACATGGAGTATGAATGGCTCTATGGCTGCACCAACACCGGTGTGCGACATCTCGATGAGGCACAGATACGCATCTCGCAGGAACTGGCAGCCGAGTGTCCGGCCTATATCGATTCGCTCGGGTTGCTTGATGCTGAGGGTAATGCGGTCAACTCCTCGAATTACAAAGAGTATCTGAAAGGCTTCCTTATCGAATCGGCCCACCGCGCACTCCAGGAAGGGTGTGAGATTCCTGACTCTATCGGATTCACTTTCTATCAGGATAAGTCGGGCCCGATGGGTGGGGCTCCCAGACGCGGTCAGGCGGCTGGAAAAGGTGCTCGCCCTGACGGCGCCACAATGGCCGATGGCCGCGAGGCTCCGTCGTTCGGACCGGGCAACGCACCCCGCTTCAACAAGAGTTCTGACTTCGTCACCGGCCTCGACCTCGACCGCTATCTGGCCTATGTGGCCTCGGTGACCCCGCTCAAGACTCCCCCGGCATTCGACCAGATGGGTGTGCTTATCCCCACCCCTTCGCCTGAGAACAAAGTCTTTGCCAATGAGCAGGGTGAGGCAGCCAACTTCACCGACTTCAGCCTCCGTCACCGCCTTGACGACCCCACAGCCCGTCTTGACGCCGACATGGTAAAGCGTGTCGAGCTGATGAACCCGATGAACTTCATCGGCACCGACCGCTCGGATGTGAGCCGCCACTGGTTTATCCGCCACGGCGCCAAAGACCGCGACACCTCCTTCCTGGTGCCCATCAACCTCGCCACACGCCTGCGCAACACCGGGCATGACGTCAACTTTGCCCTTCCATGGAATCGTCCGCACTCGGGCGACTATAACCTCGACGACCTCTTCAGCTGGATTGCCCTGACCATTCGCAAATAACACATTTTTTTGGTAACTTTGCACCGCCAAAAACATATTCGTTCCTCTGCCCCCGCCATATTCCACGGCATGGGGCAGAGGTTAATTGACTTTCTTCATGGGACAATTCAGTAAAAAGTATTACTTCTTCCTTATCCTCTTTCTGGGGATGCTTTCGGCGTTCGGTCCGTTTGTGACCGACATGTATCTCCCCACTCTCCCCTCGATGGCCGAGATTTTCCATACCACCGCCTCGCAGGTGCAGATGGGTCTGGCCACAAGTATGCTTGGTCTGGCGGTAGGCCAGATATTCTTCGGTCCGCTGAGCGATAAGTTCGGGCGCAAGGTGATTCTGGTCACTGCGATGATTCTCTTCGCCATCTCGACCATTGCGGCCATCTACTCCCCCTCCATAGAGTTCTTCAACACCTGCCGCTTTCTGCAGGGACTCGGCGGATCGGGGGGTATCGTGCTCTCTCGCTCGGTGGCCACCGACTGCTACTCCGGACGCGACCTGGCCAAGACGCTGGCAATCATCGGCGCCATCAACGGCATCGCCCCCGTGACAGCCCCTGTCATCGGCGGACTTGTGTCAAACGCCGTCGGCTGGCGCGGCATATTCTGGATTCTCTTCGGCATCGGGGCTGTGATATTGCTGATGTGTCTGATATTCCGCGAGTCGCACCCTCTTGAGCGTCGCTACACCGGCTCAGTGGCAAGTCTGCTGAACCGCTTTCCCGACCTTTTCCGGCTGCGCTACTATGTGGTCTATACGCTGCTGTATGCCTTCACATGCGGGGTGCTCTTCTCCTACATCTCATCGGCATCCTTCATCGTTCAGAATCACTTCGGATTCTCCGAATTGCAGTTTGCCATTGTGTTTGGTGTCAACGCACTGGGCATCGGCATCGGCTCGGGCCTCTCGCTGCGCTTCCGCAAGATGAAGAACGCCGCCCTCTTCGGCGCTTCGGGCATAGTGACCTCGACATTTATGCAGCTCATATGCTACCTCTTCATACCCGGCTTCTGGGCCTACGAGGCATTCACCTTCCTGATGCTCGTCAGCATCGGCTTCATCCTCACCTCAGCCACCACGATGGCCATGGACGAAGGGCGCCGCATGGTGGGCATAGCCTCTGCCATCTTCGGAGCCTCCGGCTTCCTCTTCGGAGGGATAGTGTCCCCTCTGGTAGGCATAGGCAACATCATGACCTCGACCCTGCTCCTGCTCGGCATCTGCTCACTGAGCGCCCTACTCTTCGCCTGGCTCTCCTTCCGCCGCCCAAGCGAAGCCCAAGGCCCCAAGCCGAGTGAGGGCGGCAGCCCGAATTAAGCCCAGGGCAGCCGGCATGAGGCCGGAGCAGCCAGCATGAAGCCAGAGCTGCCAGCAAGCTGCCGGAGCAAGGCTGTGTGAGGGCGGCAGCCCGAATCAAGCCCGAATCAAGCCAGAATCGAACCAAAAAGGGGGCGCCGGCGTTTTATCATTGACCGGCAGCCAGAAAGCATGCGCCGGCTACGCTTTTGTAACAACCCTTAATCGATTTTATGGTATGAAAAAATATCGTTGTGAAGTATGCGACTGGATCTATGATCCGGCAGTAGGTGACCCTGAAGGCGGCATCGCCCCCGGCACAGCATTTGAAGATATCCCCGACGACTGGGTATGCCCCCTTTGCGGCGTCGGCAAAGATGAATTCGTGGTGGTCGAGGAGTAATACCCCTCGCCTACCCCCCCTCATACGCACATTAAATATTAGATACAAGTAAACAGAGAAGGCCTCGACATGAACATCGAGGCCTTCTCTGTTTACTTATTGATGGATTGATATTTATTGATAGATTGGTCTATTCCTCAATGATGAGGCTATGCTGCCGCGATGCGCCAAGCTCCCGACTCAGTTCAGCATTCATAGCCACCGTCGTCAGACATCGCTCTTCGCATGGTTCTCATGGCGCATCAGGAAGGCATCCACCACTTCGGGCGAATCAAATTTGCGGGCGAAGAGATCGGCCGAGGCATCGATGGCAGCGAAGTGCGCCGGAGAGATCGAGGCCGGATGCGCAGCATCGGTGCTCCAGTCGATAAAGCGCAGATCGGCCAGGGGCGAGAGTCTGAATCTCTCAGGCTTGGCGCAGAGTATAGTCTGCTTATACATCTCATCAGGCGAGAAGGAGGCGCGCACCATGCGGCGTATCAGCCGCCGCTGCTCAAGCAACTCAACCACAGCCTCATGCGGCAGCGAGCACCACTGCGAACCATGCACAGGCTTCGGCCACGCGCGACTCCACGCACGCCGCAGCCCTAACCGCCGCTGCACTCCCAGCCATAGGCGCGAGCCGAGGCGCCGCAGACGATTGCCGGGCGTAGGCCGCGCCGAAGGGGGGAGCGTCAGCCACGCGATGTGGCGCAGCGTTATGCGGTCGGCAAAGTCGGGCAGCATCGGTTCGGTGTCGATAAAGCAATCGGAGGCCGCATCGAAGAAATCATATATCTCATCGGCCCCACGCACCGGCAGGTCGGCCCCTGAGAGAAGATGGTAATAAGAATATTGCTCATCGGCCGCTGCAGCCGCCGCGAAGAGGCGTAGCTCTGCCTCCACCATCGACGGGGTGCCCCATCTGACGCTTACCGGCTCAACCCACGTCAGCCTCCCCCGGCGCACAGCCCCGGCCACACGGCGGCGGTCGAAGCCCTTGGCCTTGGCATCGACATGCACGAAGAAGTCGGCACGCCCGTTGTCCATCAGCCGGATAAGCTCATCGAGGCAATGCGAGTTCTGATGCACAAGCAGCAGCAGCGCCTGACGGCGACGGGGTGAGGCACTCATCTTCTCACTCCACTTCATGAGCCAGCAGAGTGGCCGAAGTGGCCGAATCCACCTTCACCTTCACGAAATCGCCCGGCTTATGATTGCCGGCGGCAAAGACAGCCACCTTGTTTTGCGACGTGCGGCCGAAGAGTTCATCGGCGCTACGCTTCGAGCGCCCCTCCACGAGCACGGTGAAGACCTTCCCCACGTCAGCCTGGTTGCTGCGCAGCGAGAGTTCATTCTGCAGGGCTATCATTCGGTTGAGGCGGTCGATCTTCACCTCCTCAGCCACATTGTCGGGCAGATGCTTCGAGGCGAATGTACCGGGACGCTCGCTGTACTTAAACATGAAAGCCGAGTCGAATCCCACCTCATCCATCAGCTGCAGAGTCTGCTCGAAATCCTCTTCCGACTCATTGTGGAAACCGGTGAAGAGGTCGGTGCTTATGCCAGCGCCGGGGAGAATGCGGCGTATAGCCGCCACACGGTCGAGATACCATTCGCGCGTATACTTGCGGTTCATCAGTTTGAGCACCGCATTGCTGCCGCTCTGCACGGGCAGATGCACATGTCGCGCGATATTCTCATGCGCCGCCATAGCCTCGAGGGTGGCGTCGCTCATATCCTTGGGATGGGATGTGGTGAAGCGTATGCGCATGTCGGGAGCCGCCTCGGCCACGAGATTGAGCAGCATCGGGAAATCGGTGGTCATGCCGGTGGCCTCATCCACATGATGATAGCTGTCGACATTCTGCCCCAGCAGCGTGGCCTCCTTGAAGCCGCGTGCGCGCAGGTCGGCCAGCTCATGCAGAATGCTCTCGGGGTGCCGCGAGCGCTCGCGGCCACGTGTGTAGGGCACAATGCAATACGAGCAGAAGTTATTGCATCCGCGCATGATTGAGATAAAGCCCGACACGCCGTTGCCACCCATGCGCTTGGGCATGATGTCGCGGTAGGTCTCGGTCGTGGAGAGCACCGTATTGATAGCCTTCTGCCCCGTCTCGGCGGCGGCAATCAGATTGGGGATATCGAGATAGGCGTCAGGGCCGGCCACGAGGTCGACACCATGCTTCTCGATAAGCTCCTCCTTGAGGCGTTCGGCCATGCAGCCGATGACGCCGATGATGAGATTGCGCCCCAGCTTGCGGCGCATCGAATTCCAATAGGCAAGTCGCGAATGTATCTTCTGCTCGGCGTTGTCGCGTATCGAGCAGGTGTTGAGGAGCACCGCGGCAGCCTCAGCGTCATCCTCGGTGAGATCATAGCCCGCCATCTGCATCATGGCCGCCACGACCTCCGAGTCAGCCACATTCATCTGGCAGCCGTAGGTCTCTATGCGCACTTTCTTCGAAAAAGTGCAATTTTCACCCTTCTCAGGTAAAAAAAACGTCTGATTCATGTTCTGAGATTCAAAGATAATGATTACTTTTGCAAAAATACCATAAAAATCTAATCGTTACAAATGAGTATCCCTTTTATTACGGCAGAAGAAGCTGCCAGCTACATTAAAAACGGAGACAATGTGGGCTTTTCCGGCTTTACGGCATCGGGTACACCCAAAGTTGTAACTGTAGCTCTCGCAAAGCGTGCGAAAGAGCTCCATGAAAAAGGCGAACCCTTCAAAATCAACCTCTTCACAGGCGCCTCTACCAATGATCACGTTGATGGCGAACTGGCGCGTGCCGACGCAATCGCGATCCGCACCCCCTATCAGAGCCATCCCGACTCACGCAAACTTGCCAATCGTGGCGGAATGCATTATTTCGACACTCACCTCAGCCATGTGTCGCAGGATCTGCGCTATGGTTTCTATGGCGACATAGATGTGGCCATCATCGAGATGACCGAGATGAGTCCGAACGGCGAGTTTATCCTCGGCGCCGGCCTGGGCATGACTCCCACACTGGCCCAGATGGCGAAGAAGGTCATCATCGAGTACTCCTCTTACTACAAGACCTCGTTCCGCGGGTTCCACGACAATTACGTGCCCCTGGATCCCCCTCACCGCAGAGAGATTCCTATCTACAAGCCCTCTGACCGCATCGGCAGCACCGTCATCAAGATTGACCCTGCCAAGATTATCGGCATAGTTCCCTCTAACGCTTCTGAGAGCATCAAGCCCTTCACTGCCTCTGACGAAATCACAGAGCGCATCGGCGCCAACGTCTGCGGCTTCCTCGCCGAGCAGCTGCGCACCGGCAAGATGCCCAAGGAGTTCCTCCCCATCCAGTCGGGTGTGGGCAATGTGGCCAACGCCGTGCTCTACGGTCTGGGCGAGAATCCCGACATCCCCCAGTTTGAGATGTACACCGAGGTTATCCAGGATGCCGTGATGACTCTCATGGAGGAGGGCAAGTGTAAGTTCGCATCTACATGCGCACTCACATTCTCTGACGATGCCATGCTCCACTTCATGGACAACATCGACTTCTTCCGCGACAAAATCCTCATGCGCCCCGGCGAAATCAGCAATAGCCCGGAGGTGGTGCGCCGACTCGGCCTTATCGCCATGAACACCGCCCTCGAGGCCGATATCTTCGGTAATGTCAACTCCACCCACGTGCTCGGCTCGAAGATGATGAACGGCATTGGCGGCTCAGCCGACTTCTGCCGCAACGCATATCTGTCGATCTTCTCATGCCCGTCGGTGCAGAAGGATGGCAAAATCTCGGCTATCGTGCCGATGGTGAGCCACGTCGACCACAGCGAGCATTCAGTCAAGGTGCTTGTCACTGAGCAGGGTGTGGCCGACCTGCGCGGCAAAGACCCGCGTCAGCGCGCCGAGACCATCATCGAGAACTGTGCCCACCCCGCATATCGCGAGCTCCTCTGGGATTATGTGAAACTCGCCGAGAAGAATGGCGGCCACACACCCCACAACCTCTACGCCTCCTATGCCCTTCACCAGGCATTCATGGAGACCGGCGACATGCTGCAGGCCGACCTCGGCAGATTCTGCAAGTAAGCCCCTGAGCATCCTGAAGTCAACGCTTCGGAATTAATACTGAAACCTATATATGAAGGGCCGGATTCCCGCACGGGAGTCCGGCCCTTGGTGTATGCATATGGATATCAAATCACACATCCATCAGCGCCTGCAGCGAGGCGAGGCGCTCGGCCAGCACACCGGCATCAGGGTTGTCGGCATGTGTGGCCTCTATCACATGATAGCCGTAGCGCTCCAGGCTCATCGCGGCCTGCGTGGGGTCGGTGGCACGCACACGCAGTGTGACATGCATCATCCCCCGATCGGCCGGATGCGAGATCAGGTCGACAAGATGGGCATCCACATCCTCCACAGCGCGGGCCAGCAGCGAGGCACTGTAGTCATGCGGCGCACACTCCACGAGCAGCACCGAACTATCATCACGCGGGGCAATCAGACGCCCCAGACCCTCCAGCATCGACACCTCGTCGATCACCCCTACGGGCGCCCCATCCTCGCCGGCCACCCCAAGCAGGCGTCCCGGCGCATCGAGCAGATGAGGCAACACCTCGAGCAGAGGCATCTCCTGATCGACACTGCGCATCGGCAGAAGGTCGTGATGGGTCGATATTACATCTTTGGCTGTCATAACTTGGCAATAGAGCGCTGCATTTTCATGCCTGAGAATAGCGCGTGAATAAAGAATTTTTATTAGCTTTGCAATTCGGATATGCCAACTTTGCGATGGCTATCCGCCCCTCACCCCGCCAATGCTCCGGCAGAATCCGGGAGTGAGGCGTGAGCCGGGTTTTCTGATTACGAAGTTACAAATATTGTGCCAGAAAATCGAAAGCTCTTTGAATTTTTAACAATTAATGAGAGAAAAATATCGGTCTGACTCTGAAAATCTGTGGCTCGCGGCCATGCCGGCTTCGCGCCTTGGCAGAGCGACCGAACTGTCTGTCAATCGCTTATGACCCGTCTTAGCGTAAATATCAACAAAGTTGCCACACTGCGCAACGCGCGTGGCGAGAATAATCCCGATGTGGTGCGCTTCGCGCTCGACTGCGAGGCCTTCGGCGCACAGGGCATCACAGTACATCCGCGCCCCGACGAGCGCCATATCCGCCGCTCGGATGTGGCGGCACTCAAGGAGGTGATCGCCACCGAATTCAATATCGAAGGGTATCCCTCAGAAGACTTCCTGCAGCTCGTGGAGCGCACCCACCCCGCACAGGCCACCCTCGTGCCTGACGCGCCGGGCCAGCTCACCTCCGATTCCGGCTGGGATGTTGTGGCAAATGCCGACATGCTGCGCCAGATATGCCGCCGCCTGCACAGCGCAGGCGTGCGCACATCAATCTTCGTGGCGGCCGATCCGGCGCAGGTGCGCGCGGCTGCTGAAGTGGGGGCCGACCGTGTGGAGCTCTACACCAAGCCCTACGCCGACCTATATCCCACCGACCCGGCCCGCGCCATAGCCCCCTTTATCGAAGCTGCTGCCGAGGCTGCCAGATGCGGCATCGGCCTCAACGCCGGCCACGACCTCAGCCTGCAGAACCTCGCCTACTTCCACCGCAATATCCCCAACCTCGATGAGGTGAGCATCGGGCATGCCCTGATTTGCGACGCCCTCTACCTGGGCATCCGCCAGACCATCGCCGAATATCTCGACTGTCTGCGCTGATGTCGGCGCCCTGTCGCGGCGATGAACTCTTCAGCCGCCATCGGTGTTATCCATTACGGCCCGCGCCACTCTCCGGCACCCTCGGCTGAACTTCACTATTAGCTATATCTACCAAGTATCCCCCCACTGAACCCCCTTTCACATGGACACCCTGACATTCTGGAGCCTCGTCATGGATGGCGGCTACATCATGATTCCGCTGGCACTGCTGCTCCTTCTCACAATCTACGTATTCACCGAGCGCATGATAATCATCAACCGCGCCCTCAAAGAGGACCCCACCTTCATGAAGCGCATCCGCGACTATATCCATGAGGCCGACCTCGAGAGCGCGCTGCGCCTCTGCAAGAATACAGCCACCCCCTATGCCCGGATGATCATGAAGGGTATCCAGCGCATCGGACGCCCCACGCAGGATGTGCTCACGGCCATCGAGAACTGCGGCAACCTCGAGATTGCCAACCTCGGCAAGGGACTCCCCTGGCTCTCCACCACCGCCGCCGGCGCACCGATGCTCGGATTCCTCGGCACCGTCGTGGGCATGATACAGGCATTCTTCACCCTGGCCAAGGCCGGAGCCGCATCCAACATCACCCTGCTCTCCGGAGGCATCTATCAGGCTCTCGTCACCACTGTGGCGGGTCTGGTAGTGGGCATCATCGCACTCTTCGCCTACAACTATCTTGTGGCACGCATCAATCGCGTCATGACCCGCCTCGAGGCCCGCAGCATCGAATTCATGGATCTTCTCAACGAACCCGCCTGAACCCGCCGCCATGCCCCTTAAACGCCAGTTTCCCACCCTCGAGACCTTCTCGATGTCGTCGATGACCGATGTCATCTTCCTGCTGCTGATCTTCTTCATGGTCACCTCAACACTGATTCATCCGGCCGCCATCGACGTCAATCTGCCGCAAAGCGGCGAGCAGACCTCGCAGAAACCCACCACGGAGGTCTACGTCGACTCCGTGCGAAATATCTATCTCGTGGAAGACCGCAACGACTCGACCGGACTGCTGAGCATCCCGCGCCGCATACAGCTCGATTCGCTGGCGCCCCGCCTTACGGCCATCCAGCGCGTCGACTCGATGCGCCCCGTGGCACTCTATGCCGATGAGCGTGTGCCTTACGGCTATGTGGTCGATGTGCTCGACATGGCCGCCCGCAGCAATCTGCGCCTCGTGCTCGCCACCAAGGCCCGCAGCGTGGCCCAGCCAGAATAAGCCCCCCTCGCGCCAAGGCGCTCCCTATCACTCCCTGCTGAAATCTATTTTCACTCACCTCTCCCCCTCATGATTCCCCCCTGACAATGAACAACTCCAACTCCCGGCCCACCGACCCCCACGCACCACGCCGACGCGACTCACTGATCGCCGCCGGCGTGACGCTGCTGATGGCCGTGCTGATATTCTGCTTCCTCTTCTGGGGCGAAATCGGGTTTGACCGCCGGCAGATGGCCGAAGCATCAATACCCGAAATCGGACAAGAGGAGGAGGAACTCTTCCTCGACCCCCAGCTGCTCGACCTTGGCGAGGAGGAGAGCCAGCTCAAGGATGACGCCGCAGCTCCGGCGCAAGGCACACCTGAAGTGGTGGAGAAGCCTGACCCGAAAGTCACTTCGCCACGCCTGAAAGGTGAGAATCCCAAGCCGGCGCCGCCCAAAGAGAAACTCGTCAGCCAGACCAAGCCCTCGCCGGTGAAGACCACCGAACCCAAAGCCACCGACAAAGAGGTGCGCAAAGTCCAGAGCAAGACAGCCGGAGCCTTCTCGCCCGATAATGGCCAACCCACAGGCCGCAACAACTCAGCCGGGTCAGCCGGCAACCGCACCGGCATCGCCGGACACTCCGACGGCTGGAAATTCCTCGGCTGCCCGTCGCCCGATGTGAAGCTGCGCAACAAGACCGTCATCACCGTCAGAGTCACCGTCAACTCGCGCGGAGCCGTGACCTCGGCTGTAGCCTCGGGAGGCAACGCCACTCTGCGCGCCGCCTGCGAGCAGGCCGCCCGCGCCGCACGTTGGCAACCCCTCGACCCCTCGAAGGCCCGCACCGCCAAAGGCACCATCACCTTCACAATCACCCCCCGCTGACACATCGCCGCCACCCCCTCTGACGACTCAAATGTAAGATTTCTCATCTGAAATTTTGCATTTAATTACAAAAATGCTAAATTTGGGAATAATAAAATATTTGAACCATGGACTATAAAGATGTCAACGTGCTTGAGCCCGAGCTTAAGCTGATCACACCCTTCGACCATCAGGGTAAGATTTCGGTAGGCGTTCTCGCCAACTATGCCGATGATGAGGAGACCCGATTCCTCCTCACCCCCGAAGCCTGCGGACTGCTGACGTCGGCGGGTATAGAGGTCACCATCGAAGCCGGCGCCGGCGTCGACATCTCGTTCAGCGATGAGGCCTACGCCGATTTCGGCGCCAAAATCGCCACCCGCGATGAGACTATCAAGGCGAATGTCATACTCAGCTACTCTCCGCTGCGCACAGCCGATGTGAAGAAACTCTCAAAAGGGGCCACCCTGCTCTGCATGACCGGCGATGAGCTCTTCAAGGCCGAGACCGTGCAGGCGCTGATGGAGAATCAGATCACCTGCGGCGCGCTCGACAATATGTATTCTTTCAACGATGAGCCGGTGTTTGCCAACATCGTGCAGGAAATCGATGGCCGCGCGGCAATCCTCTTCGCTCAGGAACACCTCTCCTACCTCGGCGGCGGCAAGGGTGTGCTGCTCGCCGGCGTGGCAGGCATCAACCCCTGCGAGGTGATGATCATCGGCGAGGGTCAGAATTGCCTCTACGCCGCCAAGGCCGCCATCGCCAGCGGCGCTTCAGTGACACTGCTCAACAACGACATCTCGATGCTCCAGGCTGCCCGGCAGTTCTGCGGCGAGAGCCTCACCACAGTGGCCATACATCCGCGCGTGCTCTATAACCGCGCCAAGTCGGCCGATGTACTCATCCTCGGCTCCACCACCCGCCCCTTCGAATTCCCCAATAAGCTCAACCTCATCATGAAGGATTCAGCTTTCGTGATGAATTTCAAGGATATACATCCCTCCACATCGGTGCCCCGTACTGTGGCAATGGGGCTGAGCAACGCTCTGGTCAACTTCTTCGATGAGATGATCATCAAGAATGGCTTCGATGCGATGGTGCAGAGCTCAAAGGGTGTGCAGGCAGGCATTGTCACCTATCGTGGCAAGCTCGTCGACAAACTCATCGGCTCATATCTGCATCTGCCGGCCGTCGACCTCAAGATGATGCTCAGCGTCAAGAACTGATCCTTGCTACCTGCCTGTCAGGAATCAGAATTTCATCACATAAGATACTCACTTCCACCGAAGAGCGATGCGGATCATTCATATCGTGCATGGCAACTCCATGGGTGGGGCGCAGCGCTACGCCCTCGACATATGCCGCCATTACGCGGCCGCAGGGCATGACGTCATGGCCATCACCCGCGACGCCAAAGCCATCGACTCGCAGTTTGCCGCCGCCGGCGTGCCGCTGCTACATGCGCCGCTGCGCGACTACCCCGACCTCTTCTCTTCGCTCGCGTTGCGCCCGCTGCTGGCCGAGGCGCCTCGCGGCAAATGCGTGGTGCATGTCCACCGCTACCGCGACGCACTGACCGCCATCCTCGCACGCCGCATGGCGCGCCGACCCGATGTGCGCATCATCGTGACTCGCCATATCTCGGAGCCGGCCAAGGATAATCATCTCCGACGCTTCATCTACCGCCACGTCGACGCGCATATCTTCGTGTCGGAATTCTCACGGCGCGAGTTTCTGTCGCGCTGGCCGCATGGCCGCTATCCGCTCGACCCGACACGCCTGCATGTGGCCTTCAACAGCCGCAACGTGGCCCCCACACCCACTCCTGAACCCGAACGCGGCGCCATCACCGCCATGTACCACGGCACACTCCGCCAGGGGAAGGGACTCGACACCCTCATCCGCGCCATGGCCCTGCTCAAGGATACCCGCCTGCGCCTGCGCATAGCCGGCACCGGCGACCCCGACTACACCGACTCCATCCGGCGCCTCGCCATCTCGCTCGGCGTCATGGACTCGATTGACTGGAGCCTAAAGGTGGCCGACCCGTCGAGCCTGATTCCGGCCTCGCACTTCGGCGTGCTCCCCTCTTCGATGGCTGAGGCCTTCGGCATGGCCAATATCGAATATATGGCAGCCGGACGACCGCAGATCTGCACCTTCAATGGTCCGCAACCCGAATATCTCACCCCCGGCGTCGAGGCTCTTGAGATACCCCCCTCCGACCCCGAGGCACTCGCTGCGGCGATGCGCACCCTCTACGCCGACAAGGAGCTGCGACAGCGCCTCGGCCACGCCGCCGCAGAGCGCTACGCCGCCTCGCTGGCATGGCCCCACTTCATCAGCCATATCGACCGAATCTATGGATTATCTTAACCCTGCACATATAGTGGCCATCGCCGGCCACACCCATCAGCGGGAGTACCTGCCGCAGATTGCCTCGCTGCTCGATGAATTGCGCACCCGCTCGATCCGCATAGCCATCGAGCGCCGCTTCGCCTCTTACCTGTCAGACAACTCGGTGCGCATCAGCCCCGAAGAGATTTGCGCCACACCCCCCGCCGAGGCCGACGCGGCAATCAGCATCGGTGGCGACGGCACCTTCCTGCGCACCGCCCGATGGATCGGTCGCCTGGAGATTCCGGTGCTGGGCATAAACACAGGCCACCTCGGATTCCTGGCCAGCCAGAGCCCCGACGAGAGCCGGGCCATCGCCGACATGCTCGCCAAGGGTGAGGCCACTGTCGAGAGCCGTCTCGCACTACGCCTCGACGCACCCGACCCGTCGCGCCTTCCCCCGCTCCCCTACGCACTCAATGAAGTGGCCCTCCTGAAAGAGGAGACGGCCTCGATGCTCAATATCAACGTCGGCATCTCGGGCACACATCTCGCCGACTTCCTCGCCGACGGACTCATCATATCGACCCCCACCGGTTCGACGGGCTACAGCCTCTCGGTAGGTGGCCCCATCATCTTCCCCACCCTCGATGTGGTATGCATCGCCCCCATCGCCCCGCACACCCTCACCGCCCGACCGATTGTGGCCCCCGGCGACGGCCGCATCACCACCTGCACCACCTCACGCGCCTCCAGCTATCGCGTCAGCCTCGACGGCGTCTCCTTCATCATGCCCGTAGGCACCCCCCTGACCATCACCCGCGCCGACTTCTCCCCCCGCGTAATCCACCCCCTCGACGAGTCATTCGCCGCCACACTCCGCGAAAAACTCCACTGGGGAGTCCGCTGACACTTTTGCGGTGGGGGCGCAAATTTTCGGGGGGAAATTGAGGGGGTTTGCGGAATTATTGTTATTTTTGCAGTCTGATGCAGCACTTCGACCATATACTATCGCGCCTCTCGCCCGAACTTGACAGGATGAACACCATCATCCGCACCTCGCTCGCTACCCCTAACGCGCTGATGAACCAGATCGTGGAGAGCTATCTCACCACCAAAGGGAAGCAGATCCGACCGGTGCTCGTGATGCTGAGCGCCAAGTTCTTCGGCGGCGTCAACGACGACACTCTCTATGCCGGCGCTGCCCTCGAAATGCTTCATAACGCCTCGCTGATTCATGACGATGTGGTCGATGAGACAGCTCTGCGACGCGGTGTAGCCACTGTCAATGCCACTTGGGGCAACCATCTGGCTGTGCTCGTGGGCGACTTCTTCGTCTCCAATGCCCTGGCCGCCGGCATCCGCACCGGCCACCTCGCCGTCATCTCGGCACTCTCCGACCTCGGCAAGGAACTCTCGCTCGGCGAAGTCGACCAGATATGCAACGCCCGCGAACATAACCTCGACGAACGCAGTTATATCGATATGATACGCAAGAAGACGGCGTCGCTCTTCATCAACTGCATGAGAATGGGGGCCCAGACTGCCGGTGCCGACGACCAATCGATCGCTCCGATGACTGAGTTCGCCGAAAAACTTGGCATCGCCTTCCAGATCCGCGACGACATCTTCGACTACTATCATGACCCACGCATCGGCAAACCCACCGGCAATGACCTCCGCGAAGGGAAGGTGTCGCTGCCACTGCTCTATGCACTGCGCCCCGAGGCCAAGGGGGATGAGGCCGATGAGCTCCGCGCCATCCTGCGCCGCGGCGACCTCTCGGAGGCTGAAATCTCTCGCCTCGTGGAGTTTGCCAAAGCCCACGGCGGAATAGAGTATGCCTTCGATTATATGCGCCGTCTGCAAAGCGAGGCACTCGAAATTCTCTCGCAATACCCCGACTCCGACTGGCGCCAGGCTTTCGCCGACCTCTTCGAGTTCATAATCGCACGCACCCGATGAGCCTCCTGCCATATATGAAAGAGGGGCTGGCCGAGGCCGGCTGCGATGAGGCCGGACGCGGTTGCCTCTGCGGACCGGTGGCCTGCGCGGCGGTAATTCTGCCCCCCGATTTCGACTGCCCGGAGCTCAACGACTCAAAACAGCTCTCCGAATCGACCCGCTCGGAACTGCGCCTCATAATCGAAGATGAGGCCCTGGCTTGGAGCGTGGTGATGGTGGGGCCGGAAGAGATTGACCGCATCAACATCCTCCGCGCCTCAATCACCGGCATGCAACGCGCCCTCGACCGACTCAAATGGCAACGCATCCTCCCCTCGCCCTACACAAATATACCCGAAATCACCGGCGGCGAAAAGGCTGTGCCCGAACATATACTCGTCGATGGCAATAAGTTCTCTCCCTACCACGGCATACCCTACACCACCGTCGTGCATGGCGACGCCACCTACATGAGCATCGCCGCCGCATCGATTCTGGCAAAGACATACCGCGACGGATATATGCGCCGCCTGGCAGAGGAATTCCCCGGCTACGGCTGGGAACGCAACATGGGCTATCCCACTCGCGAACACCGCCAGGCCATAATCAGCAAGGGGCTTACCCCCCACCACCGCCGCAGCTACAAGCCCTGCCAGCCTACCCTCTTCGACCTCCTCGACTGAGAGAGTGTGAGGAGTGTGAAAAAACCCTTTATCTGAATCACTATGGAGAGCAAACGCCTCTTTCTTTTAGATGCCTACGCGCTGATATTCCGCGCATACTACGCACTTATCAAGATGCCCCGCATCACCCAGTCGGGCTTCAACACCTCGGCCATCTTCGGTTTTGTCAACACTCTCGAGGAGGTGCTGCGGCGCGAGAACCCCTCGCACATAGCCGTATGCTTCGACCCGCAGAGCCCCACTTTCCGCTCGCGCGCCTATGCCGACTACAAGGGTGAGCGCGAAGCCACCCCCGAGGATATCAAGCTCTCAATCCCATATATCAAGGATATCATCCGCGCCTACAACATCCCGATTCTCGAAGTGGCTGATTTCGAGGCCGACGATGTGATTGGCACCATGGCCCGCCGTGCCGAGGCCGAGGGGTTCACCACATATATGATGACCCCCGACAAGGATTTCGGCCAGCTCGTCAGTCCCTCGATTCTGCAATATAAACCCGCCTACCGCGGCCAGGACTTCGAACTGCGCGGCGAGGAGGAGGTCTGCGCCCGATATGGCCTGCAGTCCACTGCCCAGGTCATCGACCTGCTGGCACTGATGGGGGATAAGGTCGACAACATTCCCGGATGCCCGGGTGTGGGCGAGAAGACGGCGGTGAAACTTATCCAGGAGTTCGGCAGCGTCGAGCATCTGCTCGAAAGCACCGCCGACCTCAAGGGGGCGCTGCGCCGCAAGGTCGAGGAGAATGCCGAGCAGATCCGCTTCTCGAAATTCCTCGCCACCATCCGCACCGATGCCCCCGTAGATGCCACTCCCGACTCGCTCGAACGCCGCAGCCCCGACCTCGACCGACTGATGGAGATCTTCGGCCAGCTCGAGTTCCGCGCCCTCGCCGACCGCGTGCGCAAACGCCTCGGTGCACCCGCCCCCGCTGCTGAATCTGCGCCGGCGGCAGCCTCATCGGCTTCGGCCCCGAATCCCGGCGCCTTCCCCACCTCTCTCTTCGACTTCGAAGATGAGGATGAGGGTGCTCCGGCCACTGCCGAAACTGCGGCTGCCGTCACATCCCCGGCACCCATCACCCCCTCAGGCTGCACGATAGTAGACTCCGAAGAGCGCCTCTCTGAGATGCAGACGCGTCTGCTCCCCCACAAAGAGGTGGGGGTATTCGCAGTCAGCGAGGGGGAGAACGACATGACCTGCCGATGGCTTGGCACCGCCGTGGCTCTTCCCGACGGCCATTGCTTCCATATCCCCGCCGACTACATGCCGGCTCAGAGCTATCTGCTCGACCTCCTGGCACAGCCCGACATATGCAAAATCACCGATGCGGCCAAGCTCACATATGTGCTCGCCGCACGCCGGCGCACCGACTCTGCCCAGGCGCTGCGCAACTTCCGCGATGTCACACTGGCCCACTACCTCCTGCAGCCCGACATGCGCCATTCGCTCGACCTGCTCGCCTCGTCGATTCTCTCCATCTCGCTCCCCACTATGCCCGAGCTTACGCCTAAGCGGGTGAAGAAGGGTGTCGTGCCCCAGCCCGTCGAGGCCGAGGCTATCGCCGATGCGGCGGCTCCGCGGGCTCTGGCCATCATGCAGATGTGGCAGCCGCTCGAAACGATGCTCCGCGCCGAAAACCTGTATAATATCTATGCCGATATCGAGGCCCCTCTCGTGGAGGTGCTGGCCGAAATGGAGCTCACCGGAGTGCGCATCGATGTCGAGGCTCTGAATGAGGCGGCCACGGCAATGGAGAGGAAACTCGCTGAAATCGAACATGAGATCCACACCCTCGCCGGCGAGGAGTTCAACATCGGTTCGCCATCGAAGGTGGGGGAGATACTGTTCGACAAACTCAAGCTCGACGACAAGGCCAAGCGCACAAAGACCGGACAATACTCCACCTCGGAAGATATACTGGAGAAGGTGGCCCACAAGAACCCTATCGTAGGGAAGATACTGGAATACCGCCAGCTCAAGAAGCTCCTCACTACCTATCTCACCGCTCTGCCGGCTGCCATAAATCCGGCCACCGGACGCGTGCACACCAACTACAACCAGACTGTTACCGCCACCGGACGCATCTCATCATCCAACCCCAACCTGCAGAATATACCCGTGCGCGAGGATGTGGGGCGCGAGATACGCCGCGCTTTCATCCCCTCGGAGGGTAATCTATTCCTCTCGGCCGACTATTCGCAGATTGAGCTGCGACTCGTGGCGGATTTCGCAAATGATGATGTCATGATTGATGCCTTCGCCACCGGCAAGGATATCCATGCCATTACGGCTGCTAAAATCTATCATAAGGATGACCCGGCTGATGTGACACCCACCGAACGCCGCAACGCCAAGACGGCCAATTTCGGAATCCTCTACGGCATATCTGCCTTCGGACTCGCCTCGCGTCTGGGCATACCGCGCGGTGAGGCGAAAGACCTTATCGACAATTACTTCACCTCTTTCCACACCATCAAGAAGTATATGGCTGACTCTGTAGAGTTCGCCCGCGAGCATCAGTACGCCATGACCCGCTTCGGCCGCAAACGCCGCCTCCCCGACATCAACAGCAAGAACCCTGTGGTACGCGGTTATGCCGAACGCAATGCCATCAACGCCCCGATTCAGGGCACAGCCGCCGACATCATCAAGCGCGCCATGATCTCCATCTACTCCGAGATGAAGCGCCTCGGTCTGAAGTCGCGCATGATAATGCAGGTGCATGATGAATTGAACTTCGACGTAGTGCCCGACGAACTGCCGCAGCTCCAAGAGCTCGTAGAGCGCCTGATGTCCGCCGCCTGGAGCGGCAAAGTGCCCCTCACCGCCGAAGCCGGCGTAGCCACCAACTGGCTCGACGCCCACTGACCCGCCCCCGCCTCTCCCTCTCTCTCGCAATACCCCCAATCCCTCTCCATCGCGCAATACAAAAAAATCAGCCTCCGCCCGGCATAGAGCCAAGCGGAGGCTTGTATTTCATTTCCCCTCGATTGGAGGGAATTTTTTGCTATTTTTCATATCCCAATGAAAGGGATAGTCCGGATGCAGATATCCAAATGAAAAAGGGATAGTCCGGATTGTGGTCTCCCAATGAAATGGAGACCCCTGCTTAAGCAGGCCGTAGAGAAAGAGCGCCCGGATTATTTCACAATGCGCTTCACAGCCTCGCCGTTGTCATAGACCACGATAGCTGCGCCACGATAGTCCTCGCGCACGCGACGACCCTGCAGGTCATAGATGGCTGCTACCTTCTTCTCAGAGCCGGCCACAATCTCGTTGACACCGCTGCTGCCCTCGGTCTTAAACTTGATGTTGACCACAAAGTCACCATCCTTGTCAGAGAATGTGCACTTCATGTAGTTGTCAAGCGCAGGAAGAATTTGATCCTGAATATTATAGTGGATGGGAACCTCAAGTTCAGTCATCTGGTAAGTGCCTGACGCAGTGAACACGCCATTCTCCTCTTTCCAGGGAATGCACGATACCGGGCAGAACTGAGTAGCCTCTGCATCAGTCACGGCAGATGCTACTATCGGAGCTGAGCCCTTGACAGTAAGGTCAACACTGCATGACCACTCATGATATTCAAAATCAGTGCCATCTCCCATCGGGAATGACTGGTAAGTATACTTGAAGTCCTCGTCGTTCATTACGAGTTCCTCGCCGTTGGCGAGCTGTTTGCCCTCATACTCTACGGTGATGGCGGCGTTGGCGGCTGTGGCTGTCAGGGCCAGAGCGGCGATTGCAGTAAAGATTTTCTTCATACGTTATTATTATTAAGTAATTTAGGTCGAATCCGACTCTCGCTATTCCGGCCCCGCGCCCAATGGACAAGACACCCGGATTTTGAGTTCATGCCGCAAAGATAACCCATATCTTTTAAATATCTAAGAAATTTCCTTTAAAAAATTTAAAAATTTTCCTGCACATGATGAATAATCAGATTATTTTATTAATTTTGTGACAGAACTCAGGGCATTAACCTTGAATCTAACACCTGACATTCTACCAATTTGCTATTTTTAACCCAAAAACTGCCAATATTATCAACAAATACCCGAGCGAGCAAACCGACAGAATGTAAGATTAACATTTATTAATGCACATCTGACATTTTTCAGCCCACTCGCCGACACCCCGCATAAGAGGGTTCAGTGGTCAGTCCACATCCGCCACCCTGACGCAGATGCCCCTTGACCATTCCCCGGCTTCGGACTCATCTCCGGCCAAGTTATGCGGCACCGTATCAAAAACATAAAGACGTAACATATTTTTTACATCTAACATCTATATAGAATGAAGATTCAGAACTATCTCTCTGCAGCCGCCGTGGCCCTCATCGGCTTCTCGGCAACCGCCCAGGACCTCACTCCTGAGGTGGTATGGCCTGCACCCGGATCATCAGTCATTCTGTCGAATCTTTCCGACAACGGCAAATGGGCCGTGGCCGAGACCGGCAGTGTAACTGACGGTGACCTCCGTCCGATCGGAGGCGTGCTCTACAACATGGAGACTCTTCAGCAGACCTCCATCTCACACTCTTCCGGGCTCTCGGGTGTGAGCGACGTGACCGACGACGGCTCTATCGTGGTCGGCGAGTGCAACGGCAAACCCGGCTATTGGAGCGCGAAAACCAACTCTTGGACCAATGTCAAGCTCCCCGCAGCCTACGATGCAGGCCGCTTCAACGCTGTCACCCCCGACGGTCACTACGCCGTGGGCTACTTCCAGCAGTCTAACGACGGCTTCAAGGCTTACGCAATGGCTTATGACCTCACCACCGGTGAGCAGATCCCCACTCCGGGCCTCCCCAAACTCGATATGACTCACGAGGACCAGGGTCAGAACTCTTTCTTCGCCATCTCGCCCGACGGCCGCTATGGCCTGGCTCAGATGTCGATGTCTTATCTGATGCCCGCGGCTCTCTGCTGCTATGTCTACGACTTCCAGAACGACACCTACGACTTCATCGGCTTCAATGACCACGACGATGCCGACTGGGAGCCCCTCTGGAATGACCTCTTCTTCATCGATGCACCGAAGATGTCGAACGATGGCCTCTGGGTCACCGGTTTCGCTTACATGGTGACTGAAATCCCCGGCAGCGAGTGGGCCAACGAGGCTTACCACCCCTTCCGCTACAATGTGCTGACCAAAGAGATCGAGGTCTATGACGACGCTGCCTCAGCCGACATAGGTGGCTTCGGCATCGACAGCAACGGTGTCGTATACGGTGCCACTCCCGCTCAGAACCCCTATCCGAACTCTCTGATCCGCAGCGGCAACTACTTCATCTCTTTCGACCAGATTTTCAAGCAGGTCTATAACTACGACTTCGAGAAGGCTTCAGGTTACCCCAACACCGGTAAGGTGCTGGCTATGTCTGACGACGGCCTGACCCTGATCATGCTCCCCGACACATCGGGCACATATATCCTCCGCCTCAAGGAGTCGCTGAGCGCCGCCGCTTCACGTGTGCGTCTGCTCGACAACTACAGCGTCACTCCCGCCGAGGGTGTGAAGCTCTCCCGCCTCACATCCATCACCATCACTTTCGACCGCGATGTCAAGATCAAGGGTGATGCTTCGCAGGTGGTGTTCGCTTCTGCCGACGGCTCTGAGTCTTACAACCCCGTGGCCAACAACGGCCTCGTGGCCGAGGGCAAGAAGGTGACTGTCACTTTCCGCTCACGCAACCTTAACGATGGTGTCAACTACACTCTCACCATCCCCGAGGGTCTGATTGTCATCAACGGCGACGAGGATGAGACCAACGCCGAGATCAAGCTCAACTACGTGGGTCGTTCGAACACTCCGGTGACTGTGACCAAGATCACTCCCGAAGATGACTCTTATGTAGAGAGCATCGACATGATCTCTAACCCGATCCTCCTCTACTTCGACGCCGACCTCAAACTCGTGGAGGGCGCACGCGGCTACGTATACCGCAACGATGAGGAGACTGCCTATGCCAACCTCAACATCGCAGTGGCCGACACCCGCGCGCTCGTTTACCCCACCAACGGCATCGAACTCTGGGAGGGCACTGACTACCACTTCGTGATTCCGGCCAACACTGTGACCGACATCTCGGGTGGCGGCGCCAACGAGGAGATCCGCTTCACTTACCACGGTAATAAGGAGCGTGTCATCAGCGCCAGCGACCGCTATATCTTCGAGGATGATTGCACCAACTACACGAACTTCATGTTCTACGACGGCGACAACCTCGAGCCCGACATGGCTCCCGCTGAATGGGGCTTCACCAAGGACACCACTCCCTGGTATATCGTGCGCGACGGCGAGGCTGCTCTCCCTGACTACGCAATGGCTTCGCACTCTATGTACAAGAAGCCCGGCAAGTCCGACGACTGGATGGTGACTGCACAGCTCCTCATCCCCGACTCAAACTGCTTCCTCGAATTCCAGGGCCAGAGCTACCTGCATGGCTTCGAAGACTACCTCGACGTATACGTATATCCCTGCGAGACTATCTACAACACCATCGACGCAGCCTTCGTGAAGGATGTGCGCGAGAAGGGTAAACTCGTGTTCCACGAGCGTCTCGAGCCCGGCGACTCTGAAGAGGGTCTGGAGGGTGACTGGCAGGACTTCACTGTCGACCTCAAGGAATACGCCGACCAGTCTGTCTACATCTGCTTCGTCAACAACAACACTGACCAGAGCGCCATCTTCGTCGACAACATCCACGTTGTGCACGACATGACCTACTACACTTCATTCGAGACTCCCCAGCGTGTTGTCAACCAGAATGAAGTGACCATCAAGGGTAACCTCCTCTTCGGTGGCGAATTCGACAACTTCAAGTCTATCGAGCTCGTGCTCCTCGACAAGGAGGCTAACGAAATCGACAAGATCTCTGAGTCAGGTCTCGAACTCGTGAAGGGTTCTATCTACGACTTCGAGTTCTCGAAGCCCTTCCCGCTCGCTCTCGGTGAGACCAACACCTACTATGTAGACATCACTCTCGACGGCGGTGAGAAGGCAAGAATGACCGGCACCGTGTCGAACCTCACTTTCGAGCCCACCCGCAAGATTATCCTTGAGGAGTACACCGGCTCTGAGTGCGGCAACTGCCCGCTCGGTATCCGCGGCATGGAGAACATCGAGATGCTCTATCCCGGCGTTATGCTCCCCATCACTATCCGCACTTACCAGAACGATAAGCTCGGCACAGGCATGGGCGCCTACAGCCAGTACCTCGGTCTTGACAACATGGGTGCTCCCTCGGCTATCATCAACCGCAAGGAGGCTGCCTACCCGATGATCCAGTCTGACGGCAAGTACCTCTTCTCAGGCACAGGCATCACCAACACCGAGACCGGTAAGGATGAACGCTGCTGGCTCGACGTATTCCGCTCTGAGTACGAGAATCCCGCTGAGCTCGCTGTAGAACTCAAGTCTTCCTACGACGAGACTACCAAGGCTATCGACGTTGAGGCTCAGGTGACCAGCGCCCTCAATAAGTTCCGCACAAGCTACAACGTATTCGCTGTGGTCGTGGAGGATGGTCTGAATACCTATCAGAAGAACTACCTCTACAATGTCAACGATCCCAACCTCGGCGAATGGGGTGCCGGCGGCAAGTATGCTTCGGCTACCGTAATGCCCGTTGAGGCTCACTCTGTGGCCCGCCAGACCTGGGGCACTACCTACAACGGCACCAACGGTCTTATCCCCGCTACTCTCGAGGCAGGCAAGACTTATCGCGCCAACCTCTCGATCACTCTCCCCGAGAGTGCAACTAATCCGAAGGAGTGCAGCGTGATCGTGATGCTCATCGATGCCGGCACAGGCAATGTGATGAACGCCAACATGGTGGCTCTCAACGGTGAGACCCAGGGTGTAGGCGTGGAGAACATCACTCTCGGCGCCGAGGCTCAGCTCGGTATGACTGTGGCAGGCGGCAAGCTCTATGTCAATGGCGAAGGCAACTACACTGTCAACGCTTACGACATGACCGGCGCCCTCATCATCTCTGCCAAGGGTCACGGCACATCTGAGGTTGCTCTCAACGGCTACAACGGTATCCTTATCGTCAAGGCCACCGATGAGAACGGCAACTCTAAATCCGCTAAGTTCGTGGTGCGCTAATCTAAAGCCATCAGCTATGAACTGATCTGATATCGTCAGCCCGGTCAGGCTATCCGCAATCTTGAGGATACGCCGGCCGGGCTGACCTCTTATCTCTCTCGCACGCTTCAATCCCCTCTCCTGCCCCATCACCCCTCTCCCCATCCACAACCCCGCATGAGGTAAATCTGCAAATAACTCTTTTTATAATTATCAAATAATTCTACCATCAAGATGAAACATCTCAAATCTGCAATGCGCGCCCTGGCGTCAGCCCTGCTGCTCGGAGCTTTCTCAGCAGCCCCGGCTATGGCCGAGCCCATTGAGGTAGGCAATGAGAACCGCACCCTCGAACTGGGTGTCGAGTACCTCATCCCGGCCTACAAGGCATCTTCGGGCATCTACACCGCCACGGCCACAAGCCGTCTGCACATGAGCGGTGCCCAGGACTTCACCCCCTATTCCGACCCGGAACACACTTCCGAAATCATCGCCGAGTCGCTCGACAACATCGGCATGAAGAAGTATATCGATGTCACCGAGGGTCAGAAGGTATATTTCTACACGAAGTTCGCCTTCAACACCAATACATTCGTACTCTACCTCGACGGCGTTTCCGACAAGCCGCTGGAGGTGATGTATCAGCAGCCCACTCCCAATGAGCGCGTAGACTTCAACAACTACGCCGAGATGACAATCACTTTCAACCAGAATGTCAGCCTCGCAAGCACCGACGCCATCATCTCGTTTGAGAACCGACTCACCGGCAAGACTGAGTCTGTCAACTCCCGCGCTATGGTCAATCAGCAGATCGTCACCGTCAACATGTACCGCTACCTCTACAACTACATCGCGGAGGGAGCTCTCTACCCGGGCGACGTGTTCACTGTGACTCTGCAGGGTCTCGGCGGCTCGAATGGGCAGCCCATGGCCGGAGCCGATGCCGACGGCAATGTGACCTTCACATTCCTCTGCGGTGTCATCCCCGTGCTGGCCACCGAGAAGTATTGCCCGGACCCCTTCCTGAGCTACTGGCCGGAGGGTGTAGAGGAGGGTATTCTCACAATGACCTTCGATGCCGACCTGATGGACGATGACGAGACCTATGTCGAGCTCGGCTGGGGCAATATGGAGGGTGAGGTCGGTGAGTACTACACCGAGCGTGTGCCCGTCAAGATCGAGGGCAACAAACTCTCGGCTGACTTCACCGGCAAGCTCCGCACCCCGCAGACCATGACTCCGCTCTTCGCATCGAGCAACTACAGCGTGATGACCGTCAAGCTCTTCAATGTGCGCGACTCTCACGGCATGCCTGTAGGTTCGGAGGGTCAGGGCACTATCGGCTCATACTCTTTCGGTCCCTCTTACAAGCTCATCGAGCGCACAACTCTCGTGTCGGAGTTCATGCCGGCCAGCGGCGCGCTGCTTGAGAATGTCAACAATGTCAATATCTGGATCTCAGGCCGCGAGGGTATTACCTACGATGGTTTCCTGCTGACCTATACCGACAAGAACAATGAGGTGGCCACCCGCGTACTCCCCCTCTCTGAGGTGAGCGTGGCTTATGAGGATGCCAACGAGGCTGAATATGACTTCACCATCCCCGCCGACATCAAGGCCAATGCGAAGTCTGTCACCATCACTCTCAACAATCTCGTGAGCAAGGATGGCTATGACCACTCTAATGATATCCGCGCCACTTATAGCGGTTTCGTGATCACTTCATCTACTCCGGCCAACGGCGCCACAATGGCCGCTCTGGAGTATATGCAGGATATCACTATCAAGACCAATGTCACTGACCGCTACCCGAACCTCTACATCCAGTATGAGGTGATCGACATGGATCCCGAGAATGAGAATCCCGTCGTGAAGAGCTATTCATTCATGGAGCGTCAGGCCGACGGTTCATTCCTCTCTACCGTATGGGAGAACATCAAGCTCTACGCCGGCCATGAGTATAAGGCTCTCTTCACCGCTTGGGAGTCTGAAGAGGAGAGCCTCGGCGACCCCGATGGTCTGAAGGCTCTGGGCAGCGATTTCGTAATCTGGAATGGCTCTACTCCCCCTTACGTATACTCTTCGTTCACTCTCACTGAGCTGACCCCGTCTGTCGAGACTCTGCTCGAGCCCGACACGAAGTCTATCGTCCTGACCTTCGACGGCCCCGTGGTACTCGGCCAGTGGACAGGTGCCATGGATGACCTCCGCACATTCATCAACACCGGTTCGGGCACAGCAATGGCTTTCGCTGACGTTGTGGCTCTCGACCCGCAGGAGTTTGAAGAGGAGTTCTACGCCACCAAGTGGGAGCTCATCCTCCCGGAGAGCTACATGTCGTCGCTCACCGCTCCGCTCGCCATATCTTTCACTGCCAAGGATATGGATGCCCACCTGCTGAAGGGCAACGAGGGCGAGGAGGAATACTCTGCTTTCTATTATGAGTGGAAGGTGGCTGCGATGTTCAAGGATGTCGAGGTAGCTACCGTACGCGAGGCTGCCGACGCGCCTGTGAGCGAGTTCAAGGTGAGCCAGTCCCTCGGCGTGATGCCCTCATGGATGATGCCCGAGAGCGATATCAAGGTGACTGTGGATGGCCGCGAGGTGGCTTACTGCGAGTCAATCGAGATGCCGCAGGTAGAGATGGGCGAGACTATCACCGAGCTCACCATCAAGCTCAACACCACCCTCACTGCCGATGCTGAGTATCATCTCATCCTCCCCGAAGGCTTCTTCGTGATCGGCGAGGATATGCGCACATTCACATCTGCTGCCGTTGACTACGTCTTCGAGATCGGCGAGGGAAGCGGCGTGGAGAATGCCGTGGCCGATGAGACCTACACAGTCTACAACGCTGCCGGCATACTGCTGCTCAACAACGCCGACGCCGCAGCTCTGCGCACCCTCACTCCCGGCCTCTACATCATCAACGGCCGCAAACTGATGGTGAAATAATTATGACCTAAACCCCTCTCGCCGCCACCCTCTCAGGCGGCAGAGAGTCAACATCAACCCCTGCCGACATGCGTCGGCGGGGGTTTCTCTTTTCATTTTACTGTAAATGAGGTGAAAAAACACCATATTTAACATATTTTCACGTATCGGATTCTAATCATATCAATAATTTGACTAACTTTGGTACACGGAAAAGATAACCACTGCCTGAGGGAATCTTGCCGTAGAAGTTGTCTGACCCTCATTTTGTTATCGCAGGGGGGAATCAGCAACTTGGCATTCTACCATCGATTCAACTATAAATCAAATAAACTTAGTACTAACCAAACTTCACATTACTATGCGAAAAATCTTCCAGACACTCTCGACGCTGGCAGCCACCGCTATTCTTTGCGGCGGAATCGCTTATGCTATCGAGGGTGCAGAACCTGGTGCAGGTGATGCCTCCGCGTTCAAGATTCTCAGCTCTACGCCCGCCGACGGCACTGAGACTGAAGGAATCGCACCCGGCGATGTCATCTCAATCACCACAAACCTCGCTGCCCAGTATCCCGAGATGACTGTCATCTATGAGATCCAGGAGGTGAAACCCGGCAGCGACCCCGAGGTACTCAAGACTCTGTCCTACATGAACCGTCAGGAGGATGGCTCTTACGAGGCTAAAATCTACGGCTACCAGACCTACGACATGTACGCCGGTCACAACTATCAGATCGCAGTGACTGCCTGGGAAGACGGCGCAGCCGCACAGGGTCTGAACCGCGACTACAGCCTCGGCACCGCCTACATCAATCTCGTGGGCACAGCCTCTGATTTCGCTTACAGCGACTACACTCTGGTGAGCATCACTCCCGATCCGGAGACTGTCACCATCCTTCCGGCCGATACCGATAAGCTGACTGTCACTTTCGACGGTCCGGTCAATGTCGACAAGTCGTTCATCAACCTCGGTATGGGCATGACTCAGTCGTTCGCCGACATCGTGGCTGTCGATCCCACCACTGTCAACGGCACTGAGTATGCCAAGGAGTGGAATCTCGTATTCCCCGCCGGCTTCGTGGCTACCTGCACCTCTAAAGTGTACGTATCGGTATTCGCTACTGACGCCGAGGGTCGTCCCGTGAAGGGCACCAGCGGCGAGAAGGAGAACTCCTGCTTCTCTTACTCTTGGGAGACTGAGGCTATGTATGGCAAACCCGCCATCTCATTCGCTCAGGAGCCCGTAGTGAAACTCTCGGAGTTCTACTGCTCGTTCAACATCGGTCTGCAGTTCTCTTACCTGATGCCCGTGAAGTCGCTCGAGATCCGCAAGGATGGTCTGGCTGTGGCTTACGCTACTGAGGTGACCAGTCTGTATACCGATCCTGAAAACATGGATGAGGTGTCGACCAGATCGAAGGTCATTCTCGACAAGGCTATCACTGAAGAGGGTGACTACCAGATCTACATCCCGACCGATTACTTCACTTTCGGCACTCAGTTCAATACCCTGCGTCAGGGTGAGACTCTCTATGACGTGCACATCGGCGATGGCCACACTGCTGTGGTTACTCCCGCTGAGGGCACTGTAGAGAGCTTCGACACCTTCACTGTAGAATATGACTGCAACATCGCTCTGAATGAGGAGGGTACTCGCCCGACTATGATGATGGAGGGTGACACAACTCCCATCGGCTTCCGTCAGGTTACAGCCGAGGGCAACAAGCTCACTCTGACTCTTAACGCCACCATCACTGATGCCGGCGCTTACCAGCTCATCATCCCCGGCGACTATGTGCTCGACGCTGCCACCAACGAGGCTATCGCTCCGCGCACCTTCGACTACACTATCGAGGCTGCCGTGGTGCCTGAGCTTCCCGCTCAGTTCGTGCCCGCTCCCGGCAAGGTCGACCAGCTCCCGGCTACTCTGAAGGCTACATTCACTAACTACTACTCAGCAGGTCTGGCCACCGGCAAGGCTACACTGACTATCAACGGCGGTGAGCCTATCACTCTGTCTGATCCCGGATTCGACTGGGACGATGATGCAAATGTGGTTGAGATCTATCTGCCGCAGGCTTACACTGCTGATGGCGTGTATGTGCTCAACTTCCCCGAGGGTCTCTGGGAACTCAACGATGGCGCGGCTCAGTCGCCCGCTATGGAGATTACCTACACCATCGGCGACGCTCAGCCCGAACCCACCGGCTTCACTATCCTGACCTCTACTCCGGCCAACAATTCTGAGCTCGCCGGTTTCTTCGCAGGTGATATCATCAAGATCACTACCAACTACGCCGAGAAGTATCCTGAGCTCTATATTGAATACCAGGTTGACCGCGTGTCGGGCGACGAGAGAGAGACCATCAAGTCTTACTCTTGGATGAACCGTCAGGAGGATGGCTCTTACGAGGCTGAGGTGTTCGGTAACTTCGAGTTGTACCAGGGCGAGACTTACGAAATCGTACTGACTGCCTGGGAGGATGAGACCGCCAGCCACTACGACGAGAGCATCGGCACTGCCGTGATCACTGTCAAGGGCACTACCGAGGCTTATGTCAACAGTGAGTATAAGCTCGTCAGCGTTGACCCCGCTGCCGAGTCTATCCTGCCCGCCGACACTGAGTTCGTGACTGCCAACTACGACGGCATGGTGACCATGCTCCCCGTGACCTCTATCAACGAGGGTTCAGGCTTTAGCTGCTCATTCAAGGAGTTCGTGCCCGTAGGTGAGTCTGAGGAGAAGGATGGCAAGACTTATGCCAAGAGCTGGAAGCTCGTATTCCCCGACGGATACATCGCTGCAATGACCGCTCCTATCAATGTGGCTATCGGCGCTGCCGATGAGCTCGGCCGCTCTGTACAGGGCAACATGGGTGCCGGTGAGAACACTTGGGATGAGTTCCGCTGGGAGACTGAGGGCATGTTCGGCACTCCGGAGTTCAGCTTCGGTGGCGAGCCTGTCGTGAAGGTTTCTGAAATCATCGTTTCGTTCACCAAGGGTATCATGCCCTCTTGGTATATGTCGCTCGATTCGTTCAAGGTGCTTAAGGATGGCGACGTTGTGGCTTACGCTACCGACGTGAAGTCAATCTACACTGACCCCGAGAACCTCGACGAGACCTCTAAAGCTTGCCGCGTAATCCTCAACACTACTCTCACTGAGCAGGGTGACTACCAGGTTTACGTGCCGCGCGACTACTTCTCATTCGGCACTCAGTTCGATAAGCTCACTCAGGCTGAGACTACTTATGACTTCCACATCGGCGACGGCTATGACGTGACTGTCGATCCGGCTGAGGGTGTGGTAGAGTCTCTCTCTGCATTCACTGTGGATTATGGCACTGCCATCAAGGCTAACGAGGAGGCTACACTCCCCTACATCCTCGTTGAGGGTGAAGACTACAAGATGGGCTTCCGCGACGTGACTGTCGATGGCAACAAGCTCGTCCTGACTCTGAACGCCACTACCAACGAGCCCGGCGCTTACCAGCTGGTTATCCCCGCCGACTATGTGCTCGACGCCGCTACCGGCGAGGCTATCACTGCCCGCACATTCGACTACACTATCGAGACTCCGGAGGTTCCGGCTGAGATAGCTGAGTTCGATCCCGCTCCGGGCAATGTAACTGAGATTCCTGCTTCTATCAAGGTTACATTCCCCGACTATGATGAGGTAGGCATCAGCAGTGGCTTCATGACCCTCACTATCGACGGCAATGAGCCCATCAAGCTCAATGACGCTGAGTATGATGATATCGACTGGAATGTAATCCACATCAATCTGCCGCAGTCTTACACTGAGGATGGCACTTACGTGATCACTATCCCGGAGGGTTACCTCTGCGATGGCTATGGCGATCCGCTGCCCGAGGTTGTGGCTACTTACACTATCGGTGAGAATGTGGGCGTTGACCTCACAATCGAGGCTAAGCATTATGTAGTGTTCAACATCAACGGTATCAAGGTGCTCGACACCGACGACGCTGATGCTCTGAAGACTCTCGCTCCGGGCCTCTACATCATCAATGGTCTGAAAGTGGCTGTGAAGTAATTCGATGACACTATCCCCCCGCCGCTGACCCCTCGCCGGCCAGCCGGGCAATAAAGAGCAATGCCCCCCGATTAGCTTCGGGGGGCATTCTTTGTATATCTCTATCTGCAATTCCGGGAGTTATCTCTACATCTATAATTCTTAGAGCATATCTACATCTATAATTCTAAGAGGTATCTCTACATCTGTAATTCTGAGAGGTATGGTATATCGCTGATTATAATTCTGGGAGGAGGCCTTTCAGCTCGGCGATGGTGCTATCTATCTGTTGGCGGCTCTCGAGGCGGTCGGCGCATAGGCGCAGGCGTGCCTGTGAGTACCAGGGGGTGCGCTCGGCAAGATGGGAGCTGATAAAGGCGGGGAGCTCTTCGGCGCTCTTCCCCTCGATGAGGGGGCGGCGGGTGCGGGCTTCGAGCAGACGGCGGCAGATGCAGTCGATGCCGGCGTCGAGCCATACGGTGATGCCGGCTGAGTTCATGAATTCCATGTTGCCGGGGGTGCAGGGGGTGCCTCCGCCGCAACTGACCACGACGTTGCAGAATTCGCCGACTTCGCGCAGCATGGCGCTCTCGCGGGCGCGGAATTCAGCCTCGCCGCATTCGGCGAATATCTCGGGAATGCGGCGGCGGTAGCGCTGCTCGATATAGAAGTCGAGGTCGATGAATTGATAGCCGATGCTGCGGGCAAAGGCGCGCCCGAGGGTGGTCTTGCCGGCGGCCATGTAGCCTATAAGGAATATTGTCATATGTTGGAGATATGTCTGATGTATTGGCGATGCTTCGGGGTGAGCACTCCGCGCAGACGCGGAGGCAATGCTTCGTTGTAGCGGCGCCATTGGGCGGCACGCTCGGCTTCGCGGCGGCGCAGCTCTTCGCCACGACGGCGCAGATAGGTGCTGTCGGGGCCTCCGGCGGGGGCAGTGGCGATAAGGAGCGAGGCGAGTTCCTCACCTTCGTGGATTGTGCCTTCGCTCTCGTTGCACACCTGATATTCCCATGTGGTGGGGGGATAGTCGCGGAGCACGATGAGGGTCACCTCAAGGGCGTCGGCCATGCGTCCGGCGTCGAGCAGGCGCCGGGCAAGGCGCAGCAGTCCGAGGCGCTGTGTGGTAAGCTGCGGACCGAATGAGGCGTCGGCATAGATGTCGGCCGAGCGTTCGGCTATCGAGTCGGCTATGCCGCGCTCTTTCATTGATTCTTTGATGAGGTTGCCTGAGAGGTTGAGGCGGGCGCCGCGAAGGTCGGCGTCGAGCAGACGGTTGCGGATGGCGTCGGTGAGGGTGTCGGCATACACGAGGCGCCGCGTGTGCAGCCCGCGTGCTGTGAAGGGGTACATGCCGCCATAGTCGGCCGATGAGAGGAGGGAGAGCCAGTATACGGGGCGCGGCTGCAGCGAGGCGGCGTTGGTGGCGATGATGTCGAGGGTGGCGAGCTGACGGCGCCCGATGCTTGAGCTGCCGGAGGCCACAGCCGATGCGCGCACATATATCGAGTCGCCGGGCACTTCGGGATTGGCAATGCGGAGCATGGCGGGGATGCGCCCGCCTCGCAGGTCGGCGTATCGGTTGCGCAGGGCCCGGAGGGCGTCGGCGGCTGCGAGTGTGTCGAGGCGCGTGGGGTCGGCGCCGAGGCGCTGATAGGGTGTGGCGGCGAGTGAGGTCGAGAGGTGGTCGGTGCCGCGCAGCTGCATCTTCAGGCCATGGGTGACGGGGGCATCGGGATATGCGATGCGGTCGTAGAATCTGCCGGGGTTGTCGCGCATGAGTTGCTCTACATACCATGGGGTGGCGAGATAGGCGGTGTTGATGACCGTCACATCTCGGCGCACACCCGCTACCTCCTGCGCCCACCACAGGGGGAAGGTGTAGTTGTCGCCGTTGGTGAAGAGTATGGCGTCGGGTTCGAGGGAGTTGAGGAGGTTGGCTGCGTAGTGGCTTACTCCGGCGCGATGGCTGCGGTCGTGGTCGTCGTAGTTGACTGCGAGCATCCATGCGGGGAGCAGGAGCGTGAGCCAGGGGAGCACGCGGCGAAGGGGCCGTGGGGCGCGCACGCGCAGGGTCCAGGCGAGTCCGGCACCTATCCATGCGGCGTAGGCCCAGAACGAACCGAGGAAGGAGTAGTCGCGCTCACGGGGTTCGCGGGGTGATTGGTTGAGGTAGAGCACGATGGCGAGTCCGGTCATGATGAAGAGCATCATGATGATGAGGTTGGCGCGTCGTCCTGTGCGGCCGCTGCGCTGCAGAAGCACCATTCCGGCTATCCCTATCAGGAGCGGAATCATGTAGAGGCGGTTGCGTCCGGGGTTGCTCTCCCCTATCTCGTCGGGCATGGCATCTTGCGGCCCGAGCATGGCGGCATCGATGGGGGCTATGCCGATGATGAAGTTGCCGTGTTCGACTTCGCCGGCGGCGAAGCGGTCGTTCTGGCGGCCGCCGTAGTTCCAGAGGAGGTAGCGGAAGTACATGTAGCCTATCTGATAGCCGAGGAGATAGCGTATATTCTGCCACCGGGTGGGACGCAGCTCGGTCTCGCGGGCGCGGCTGCCGTCGGGCAGAAGGCGCCCTACGGGTTTGCCAAGTGAGTCGAGGGCGTAGCTTATCTCTACGCTCTGCATGGCGTCTTCGGTCATTCCGGCCCAGTCGGCATATGATTCAATGTCGGCGGGGTTTGATGATGTGAGGCGTGGCAGGAGCATGTTGAGCTCGGGGGTGTAGATGAGTTCGGCGTTGTCGTCGAAGTGGCGGTATGAGCGGCCGTCGGCTGCGGGGGCGTAGCGGGGCGAGACCACGCGGCGGGCGTAGCGGGAGTAGTCGGCGGTGCCGTCGGGGAGTATGCGCTCTTGCCGCATTGGCCGGCTATGGGGGGTGCGGCCATAGAAGAGGGGGGTCTTGCCGTATTGGTCGCGGTTGAGGTATTCGGCAAGGGCGAAGATGTGGGTGGGTGCCCCTTCATTCATGGGGGGATTGGCGGCGCCGCGCACCAGAATCAGCATATATGATGAGTAACCTATGAGCAGCATCATCGGCACCCATGAGAGGAGCCGTAGGCGCGGGCGGCGGCTTAGGCGGCCGAGCAGCGGCAGCACTGCACCGAGCAGCAGAGCGAGGGCCCAGAAGAGCCACACGCCTGAGTGGATGGGGAGATGCAGATGGTTGACACATAGCAGCTCCACGCGCCCGGCGAGCCATATCACTCCGGGCATGAAGCCTAGCAGAATCCCGCCTACGGCGACGGCCGAGATTACGAGGGTGGCGATGATGCGTCCGGGGCCGGGGCGATGGTAGCGGCGGAAGAGCCATATGAGCGCGAGGGCGGGGATAACGAGGAGATTGAGTTGATGCACACCTATCGATAGACCGGTGAGGTATACGATGAGGAGCAATTGCCGCCCGGCGCGGGGGCGCTGGCGGATAAATACCCAGCCGAGCATGAGGCGCACGGTGAGTGCGGTGAGGAAGAGCGACATTGCGTAGACCTCAGCCTCCACGGCCGAGAACCATGCCGAGTCGCTCCATGCGAAGAGGAGTCCGGTGGCCATGGCTATCAGTGCGCGTGGCAGCCTACCGGTGCGGGCGCCGAGATGCAGCATTCCTAACAGGATATACATCACCGAACAGAGCAGCGCGGCGGCGCCGGCCATGAAGATGGCTGATGAGAGGTTGACGGCTATGGCGATATGCTGGGGGTCGGTGCCTCCGAAGAGTGCGAAGATATGCGCGGTGAGGGTCCACACCGGGTTGCCGGGGGGATGACCGATTTCGAGCAGGGCGGCGGTGACGAGGTACTCCGGGCAATCCCAGAACGAGGCATCGGGCTCCAGAGTGAGCAGATAGGTGAGCAGCGCCAGCAGGAATACACCCCATGCGCTCCAGCGTCGGGGCGCGCTCAGCCCCCGCCCCCACAGATAAAAGATCTCCTTCATACTGCAAAATTACAAAAAAATACCTAAGCAGAAAACCCCCTGGGAGGAGGGGCATGGGTGGGGTATATGCAGAAAAAATGGGCGTGTCTCCAGACAGGCCCATTCTAAGTCACACTCATTAAATAGCTTTAATTTGATGAAGCGTTTCCGCTTTCTATTACAGCTTTCACAAGCTCTTTTTTTCCTTATTGTTCGCTATCCCGGGTTGTTCAAGTCCGAGATAACTTAACCAATCATTAGCTCTTTTGCACTGCAAAGTTAATAATAAAATCCTCGTTATGCAAGTGTTGCTTAAGAATATTTTATTAAAAAATGTAAAAATTTGGGGTTTTCACCGTTTTTTACCTAAAATCACCAAAAAATACATAAAAATCACCCGGCCAGCCCCTCGCAGAGGGGTCTGACCGGGTGAGTCTATCCGGGTAAGTCAGCTTCGAGCAACCCCCGATTGGGGCTTAACGCTGACTTCGGGTTTCGAATATAAGCCTTACGCCAATATTACATTCAAGAGCCTGATGCCAAAATGAAGTTGTTGAAAACTTCAATTTCAGCGGCGCACGAAGCGCCGGGCCGGTGCACCCTCGATGCTGAGGATGTGGATGCCGGCGGGGAGCGCGGTGAGGTCGACCCGCTGGCCGGCGCTTACCTGCACAGGGCCGTAGAGCATGAGGCCTGAGGCATCGCAGATGCTGACCTTGGCGTCGCGTCCGATGATGAGGGCACTGCCGTCGGGAAGGATGCTGACGCCGTCGGCAGCCTCGATGAGGCCGACGCCTACACTCTCGTCCATCTTGTAGGTGTAGAGGGCTTCGGGTGAGTCCAGGTAGCCGTCGGCGCGGGCTATCATGCGGATGCTGACATCTTTAAGGAATGAGAGGGGCTGGCCGTCATAGAGTATGGCGGTGTCGCTCTCGGCGGGATCAGTGCCGTCGATGGTGTACCATATCTCGGCGCCTTCGGTCGGACAGCTGAGCTCAATCTGAGTCATGTCGGTGATGACGCTGCCATCCTCGATGTTCGCCACGGGTGCCTCGCAGGGGTCGGGCTTGATGGTGAGGCTGACGAGGGTGTTGGCGGCTGCGGCTTTGGAGCCTTCGACACTGACCGCCACGTTGGCCTGACCGGGAAGCGTACCGGTGAAGCTGAGCTCGGCATTGCCATCGGCATCGGCCACACCTTCACCCTGAAGTTCGGCGATGGGAGTGCTGATGGTGGCGATGACGCGCTTACCCTCGGCGGCGGCTCCGGGCTGGATGCTTACGGCGAGGGTGAAGGTGTCACCTACGTAGGCCTCGACTGATTCGGGCGCTGAAATCTCGCTGATCTCGGGCTCTACGGCGAAGTCCTGGGTGAAGGGGCTCTCCAGGCGTATGCCGGCGTAGCTGGTGGCCTGGTTGCCGACCACGACTGTGACGTCGTCGGTGGCGAAGGGCTCATCGGCATCGAAGCGCACGCCGCGGCAGTAGGTGTTGCCGTCGGGGGCCTCTTCGGCATCGATGAGGCTGATGGTGCCGCTTACGGCCACTCCGCCGGCGGTGACGGCGATTGTGGCGTCGTTGAAGTGTTCGGGCTGCATATATTTGTCGAAGTCAATCTCCACGGCCTGCTCGTAGGCACGCACCTCAAGCACTTCGGGACGTGTCTGCTGCACGAGGCCCATGTTGACATCGAGCTGGGGCGGGGGCACGGGGAGCCATTCGGTGGTGGCCACATCGTAGCCCTCCTTCTCGAAGCGCACCTGCCATTCGCCTGAGGGTACATCCCACTGGTACATGCCGTCGGCGTCGGTGAAGAGGGGGTTCTGCTGCGCATATGCCTCGGCATCCCAGCGCATCACCTTCTCGTAGACGTCGCCATACATATCTTCGGCCCACTCCTTATAGAATATGGTGGCCATCACACCCTCGAGGCGGTGGGATGGCACGGCCTCGTAGACATATCCCGAGGGGTCGATCACCGGCACTGCGTCGGGGCAGCGGAACACCTGTCCGAGCTGCGCGTCGAGTTCGGCGGCGGTGAGTCCGGCTTCGGCATCGGCGGCGGTGACGTAGAGTGCCTTGACATTGACCGGCAGGCGGTCGAGGTCAGGGAAACCTGCGGCGCATACCCATGCATCCTGCGATTCGAGATATTTCGAGTCCATGCGCTTCACGCTGCCGTCGGAGAGGAGTATCACGAAGTCGAGGCTACCGATTGTGGCGGCGGCGCCGTCGCGGAAGCGGGCTTTAAAGGTGAACATATCCTGACCGGGCCAGTAGGTGTAGCTGGCGGGGAGGGTGAGGGCGTCGACGTGGTTGAAGTCTACGGTGGATGTGCCGTAGATCATCTCGATGTCGGTGAGCTGGGCCCATGCGGGATCATAGATGGTGCGGGCGGCTGAGGTGAGGTAGCGCACTCCGGCCATGTCGGTGATCTCGGCATAGATGCGGTGCTCGCTGCCTTCGCCGGGGTTGAAGAGGTCGAAGGTAAGTCGCCACTGGCCATTGGTGAGTGTGCGGGCTTTACCGACGAGCACGTCGTTGTCGTAGACCTTGACGTCGCTGAGGGGTGTGGCGCCGCCACGCACTGTGACGCGGGGCAGATAGGTGTAGTCGGGGGCGGAGATGCTGAAGTCGGTGGCGCTGATGAGGGCGGAGCCGATGGGCTGCACTATCATCTCGCCGTCGAGCTCAAACTCGATGCTGGCGCTTATGCGGTGGTCGCCGCTGGCGGCGGGTATGAAGCAGAAGCGGGGTGAGGCATCGGCGAGGGGCACCTCGACTGAGAGACGCCCTGTCCGGTCGATGGTGACGAAGTTGGCGCCGTTGCCGGGCACGAGCAGGGAGTTCTCTACATAGTTCACACCCTCGGGGAGTGTGTAGATGATGTTGACCTTCTCGATGCGCGATGCATATTCGGGCATGAAGTCTACCTTCGAGCGGAGTGTCACGGTCTGGCCTACGGTGACTGATGTCTTGTTGAGGCTGACGGAGGTGTCGGGGCCTGTGTAGTAGAACATCGATTCATCGAAGGCGGGGACGGCGTCGAGGCTGATGCGGCTTACGATGCCGTTGAGCACCTCGGCGTCTACGAGCAGATAATCGCGACCCTCCTGCAGGCGTGATGCTGCGAGTTCGGCGAGTGTGCCGGCGCCGCTGAAGAGACGGCTCTCCATCATGGCCACGATGCTGTACTTCCCTGCGGGGAGGTTGCTGAAGAGGGCCGTGGCGTCGTCGCTGAATGCGGCACGCTTCATGAGCACACCCTTCTCGTCGTAGAGGAGGGCTACGGTGGCGTCGGCTTCGGTAGTGGCGTGGCTTACGCTGAGGTCGCCGTTGGTGATGAAGTCGAGTGTCACCTCACCTTTCTGGTCTTTGACGATGGTGCTTCCGGCAGCTGCGTTGTAGGCGGTGTTGGCGGGGATGGCGATCACGTGGAGCGATTCACCCTCGCCTACCTCGTCGAGCAGGCGCAGATAGGGGTAGCGCAGACGGTAGTTCTCGATGCGGCGCCCTGTGGTGGCGTTGATGATGTTGAAGCTGAGGTCGGCGTAGTTTTTGTATTCGGCAAACTCCGGCTGGGCGCCGGGGGCCACATTGCCTGCGGCGCGGAGGTTGAGCAGAATCTCGGCACCGTAGATGGGCTTGATGGCGAGGTCGGTGCCGGCGGCGAGCTGCTTGAGCTGAAGGCTCTCTTCGATATGCTCGGGTGATCCGGCTGTGACCACACCCTCACCCTGCACGCTGCTGAGTGCATAGGCGCCGTCGGCGCCGGTGGTGGCGGTGGTGGCGAGGCTCTGGCCGTTGACCTCCTGTGTGAGGGTCACGAATGCTCCGGCCACGGGTTCACCGGTGGCGCTGTCGGTGATGACACCGCTGAGGGTGGCGCGTCCGAGGGCTTCGACCTTTACCTCAAGGGCGTTGGCCGAGGCATCGTCGCTGACAGTGAGCGATGCTCCCTGCGGTGTGGCGTAGGCTATGGCCATCTCGCGGTCGGGGATAATCTCGTAGCTGAGCTGATATCCGGCCACCTGACCGGGGAGTGTGGCGCCGCTGCCGAGGAAGCTGTGCTTCTCGTCAAACCAGTTGATCTGGGCTGCGGCGCTGAGGTCGCGGCCGTCGCTGCCGGTGAGGGTGAGGCTCACGCGCTGCAGGGGCTTGATGGCGTCGGCTGCGAAGGTGATATCCTTACCATCGGCGGGCATCTCGAAGTCCTGCTCCGAACCGATCACCTGGCCGCCGGGGGCCATCACGAAGAGTGAGTATTTGGTGTCGGGGATGAGGTTGCCGAAGATGTAGCGTGTGCGGCCGGGGGTGACGATGAGTTTCTGCGTCTGTCCGGTCGAGAGGTTGCTGAGCTGGAGGGCGGCGTTGAGATAGCGGTCGTCGTCGGCCTCGGGGAGGTTGACGCTGAGGGCTGTGGTCTCTTCGTCGAGGGTCATTATCTTGTAGTCGCGCCAGATGTCGGTGTTCATGTAGATGTCGAGCGAGCTGGAGTAGACTTTCACCACCATCGTGGTGGGCACACCCTCGAAGGCGGCGTAGCCCAGCGCAGGGGGCATTGCGGCCATGCAGGTCAGCTCCGAGAGGTTCTGGCAGCCGTAGAAGGCGTAGTAGTCTATCGAGCTGATCGAGGCGGGGAGCTTGACCGTGGTGAGGGCCTGGCAGTCCTGGAATGCCCAGTCGGGCACGCGGTCGGCACCTGATGTGCGGCTGAAGTCGGCCTCGGTGAGGGCGCTGAGATTGCGCACTGAGCTGAGGTCGTAGCTGTCCATGGGACCGATGACGGTGATGGTGTTGACGGCATCGAGGTCGTCATCCCCCACAAGGCGTGTGATTGTGCTCCAGAGATTGCCGGGCTGGAAGTCGTCGACTACGAGGTCGCCGAGGGCGGCGTTCCAGTTGTTGGTGCCGGGATCGCCGGGGCTGGCGGGGTTGTAGACGAACTGGGCGGTGTAGCTGAGATTCTGCGTGCCCATCTTGATGGTGAGCTGCGGGTCGACGCTGATGATCTTGCCATCCTGCTTCCAGCATGAGAATTTGTAGTTGCCGTTGGGGTAGGCTGAGATTGTGGTCTCGTCACCCTCGCGGAGCATGAAGTTGGAGTTGTTGACCTGTCCGCCGCTCGAGGGGGTGCAGTACACGTTGACGCGGTGGTAGTAGCCATCCTCCCAGGGATCGCCGGGGTTGGCGGGGTCGTAGTGGTCGTTGCGGTCAAACCATGCGGTGAGGGTCACGTTGCGTTCGGGAATCTCGTAGTAGAATTCGGGGTCGGTGCTGACCACCTCTTCCCCCTCCATCCAGCAACGGAAGTCGTAGCCCACATATGAGCGTGCGTAGAGGCGCACCTGCTGGCCGACGCTGTAGAGGTCGCTCCCGGAGGGTGACACCTCGCCGCCGCGCGCCGGTGATGCCGCCACCGTGAGCCGGTAGGCGGCACTCGGGTCGGGGGGATTGGTGGGGTCGTAGCCCTGGCCGTTGCCTCCGGTGAGTGCCCAGGCGCAGGTCATTGCGATCACGCCTAAGAGCATTGTCATTAGTTTTTTCATCGTAACTGTATGTAGTTTGCGATTTTGCTGTGGTAGTGAGCCGGCCGGTGGCCGTGCGCGCGTATGCTTGCGCGCACGGCTACCGTAGCGGCTTCTCTCTATGTGTCTTTATTCGGCAATGAGTTTTCTCACTGCGTCGCCGGCCTTCACAATGTAGGCGCCCTTGTCGAGGCTCATGCTGAAGGCTGCGCTGCGGTCGATGGCCACAATCTTGCCGTCGGCGGCGATGACGCTGATCTCAACTTCTGCGGGTGAGCTGATGCTGAGCAGGTTGCCGTCGAGGCTGATGCTGATACCTTCGGCCTCTACATCCTCGATGCCGGTGATGATGCCGGGCATGAGGCGGAGTGTGAAGCGGTCGTCGGATGCTCCGGCATCGGCTACGAATGCGTAGGGGGTGGCGGTGATGTCGACGGTGACTCCGGTGAGGTTGTCGGTGAGCATTGCCACATAACCCTCGGCCTGACGTGAGTCGAGGCTGATGCAGTATTCGCCGCTATGTCCGAAGCGTGCGCCGAGGGAGTAGATACCCTCTGCGAGGGGACGCTCGTCGATGGCCATGCGCTGGCCGTCGTTGACCACGAAGATCTGGGGCACGGCTGCCTCGCTGCTCATGAATTTCGAGGCGTCGCGGTTGGGCTCGTAGGCTTCTGATGCGAGGGGGTTGACCACGATGCGTGCTCGGTCGGCACCCTTCTCGCTGCTGAGGGTGAGGTTGAAGATCGAGCGGGGCTCGGCGGCACGGGCTGCACGTTTGGCGGCGCGTGCGGCTACTGCGGGCTCCTCATCTTCGGCGGGGGTCTCCTCTACCTCATCCTCGATTTCGATGGCGAGGGCGTCGGCTTCGCTGTGGGCGCGGCCGCGGGGGTCGAGGGTCAGATGGTCGCCACCCTCGATATCCTGGCGCTGAACGAAGAATGCCTGGAAGGGTGAGAATGCGTAGTCGTCGTCGATGGGTGAGTAGGCGGTGTAGGTGTTGCCATCCCATACGGTGATGGGTGCGTCGAAGTCAACGGCGCGCAGAGTGAGGTAAGCGGGATATGTATTGCCCACAAGATTCCACGATGCGTTGTGCAGGAACTCTGAGGGGTATTCGGCAAGCTCAGTCTCCACATTACCCATATTGAAGAGTGCATTGCCATCAGCTACGGGACGGAAAGTGAAGCTTACACAGTCGCCATCCTCCTTAGTGCAATGGAAGATATAGCCCTCTCCGGCCTTAAGAGTCTCACCGGCCTGCACATTCTGCCATGTATTGCCGGTAAGGTTAGCGCGGTCCTCGCCAGAATATTTGCGGACAACCCAAAGCGCCTCATCCTCAACCTCGATATCATCAACGTTGACGTCAAACGGCAGAGTCAGGAAGTGCCAACGATCTTTTTGCATGTTGATATTCACAGCTACCTCATCTGATGTCATGGTCGATTGCGGAATCAGTGTGGCACCACTATAGCCTGTGAACTGCTCCCATCTATTACCAGTCCAGTAATCACCACGTACTCTGTAACCATTGATATCGAACTTACCAAGATTCAGGTCTGTCTTACGCTTGACTGTAAGCTGACCATTATTGCTATAATTACCGAGGGATGCCAATAAACTTAGAGTTGCTTTATCGGCTATGCCCTTTTCGCTAGTCAGTTTGAAGGTGCGATTAACCTCAACCGCCTCAAGATCCTTGTCCATTGCAACTATCTTGGCTCCAACCCACGCGTCACTCAGGAGGAAATCATTCACAGTTAGAGCGGGGACATGGACAGTCGCCACCTTGCGGCTATATTCAGAAATTCCGGATGTTTCTAAAGGGAAAAGATAATTGACTATTACATCATATGGATTACGTTGGTCAATAATATAATCTCCGTTAAGGTGAATATTATTATTATTACCAAACTCAATGAGTTTTAAGGAATAACAATATTCAAAGGCATAATTACCCAAATCTTTTAACTTATTAGGCAAATGTATTTCTGAAACACTACAAGCCCTAAAGGATTCTCTATCAATACTTGTCAAATTATCTCCGAATTTAATGTCGATCAAACTCACATTATCCGAGAACGCATATTCTGAAATAGTAATAGCCGAATTTAATTCAATTTTCACCAAATCTGTATCTCTAAAACTAGCATATCCAAAATCTTTTACATTTTCAAGATTTGCTTCGGTTATTCCTGTACCTTCGAAAGCATTAGATTCTATAGTTTCCAAAGTAATTGGGAAATGAATTTTTTTAAGAGATTCTACGTGGTAGAAAGCGCTATACTTTATTTCAGTAACACCATTTGGAATATTGATTTCTCTAAGAGATATGCAGTTCTTGAACGCCTCTGGACCTATCGAAGTCATCTCACCTGTCTCGGGAAGTACCACAGTGTGTAAATATTCGAGACCATTCAAGCCTGTTACTGTTGTCAGACCAATAGTCTGCCCAAGGTCAAGAATCTCGAGGTTGGGGAGTCGGCGGAAGAAACGGAGGTCGGTTTCGTCGGGAGTACCGGTTACGATAACGTAGCGGACCTCCTCAAGTACTGCGCCACTTGCTGAAAGCTCGGCAGCCAATGTGCCAGGCTCTGATACGTTGATATACACCGGCGATGCAGGTGACTCTGAGCGTACAAATACGGTGAAGTTATATTTGCCCTTCACCTGCTCTTTGTAGTCATAATAGTAGTCATCGAGAGCATAGATGAATACCTTGCCGTTGGCGTACTCATCAAAGCTGAGTTCAGGACATTCGGAGGTACTGAAGTGGAAGTTGGTCGTGGGAGTGTCGAACTTGCCGGTCCATCTAACTGACCCTACTGATGCCGGAACATACACATCTTTCAGTTCCTCGGCTCCGGCTACGCCCGATGCAGGGAATGAGGTCTCTACACCTTCGTTGAGCAGGTCGTGACGGAACTCTGCTGAAGTTACAGAATAATCGCGATTGCCAATCTCCTGCTCTTCTCCGTATGTATATTCGCTATCTGCAGGGAGCGCAGTTATATATACATGGCCAGGAAGTTTAATGCTTGATTCTGCTGTCTTTACACCACAAAGATAACCATTACGCACATTGTAGATGTACACATCTTTGCCTCCAATTTGATTACCATCTTCATCATACTCATAACGATATTCGCCATTCCAATCAAAATCGATATGGTAACCGAATACGTTGCCATGCTCGTCGGTGTAGGTGTAGTTGGCGCCGTAGATGCCTGATTCGGTATCGGGAACTACGTCTACGCGGCCTTCGAGGTGGTAGTAGATGGTCATCTCGCGGGAGGGCTCTCCGGCGATGGTCCACATGCCGGCGGGGAGGGTGAGGAAGTAGTCGCCCTCTGCGGTGACGCGACTTCCGAGGTTGATGCTCCAGACGTTGGTCTCCCCCTTTACGGCCTCGGGGGCCGATTCGAGTTCGGGGAGGGGAAGTTCCTGACCGAAGTGGGGTTTGAGGGCGGCATCAGTGGTGAGGGTCACCTCCTGGTCGGCAGGGAAGCTGACGGTAATGGCGCCCTTAAGGTCTATCTCGTGTTGCTCGGAAGTGGAGGGGGCAGGCGAGAATGTGGCCTGCAGCTCCTCGGCGGGAGTAATCTGAGGGGTTTCAATCACCGGATCGGATGTGACGTCACCGGCGGTGTCGGAAGTTGACACCGGCGCAGCATCGCCGGCATCGGCGCCGGTGGCGAGCACCGGCATAGCGGCCAACCCGGCAATGGCAAGCGCACCACCACCGAGCAAAGCCGACAGTAACTTTTTCTTCATGATCGTATAGTTAGTTAGTAAATTAATCTCAAGAAATACGTCATTTTTCCCTTTTTAGCAAAAGGGAACAACGACTGCGATTGACGCCAAGGAAGTGGAAGACCAAGCAACAAGAAAGCCAAATGGTTAACCGAATTTCCGCAAGGTGCAATTACCACGTAAAATTAATCATTTCCCCCCACAAATCCAAGCCCCACCCCCAAAAATCCACCAACTCCCCCTTCCCCCTCCCCCGCCGTTAAGTTTGGGATTTAAACTTTGGCTGACTTGGTCAGGAAGATGGGGAAGGAATTTTAAGGCGCAGATTTTTCTCTTACTCGCTGCTGCGCA
>OFFB01000251.1_pt1 | contig 57496 bp, 46 predicted proteins | sample 1521281 | NCBI WGS metagenome assembly OFFB01 (sample SAMEA3504109, study PRJEB24116) | mouse gut metagenome | biome: mouse gut; feature: mouse-associated habitat; material: faeces | place: Denmark | collected 2011
ATGCGAAAAATACTGCTTCGTTCTTGGCAGCGGTACATATAAGGTGTATCGCCATTTGGGCTAAAATCTATTGACGACACTATCTAGTATATATATACGTGTCAAGACTTTTTTGTCTTTAAGAGGGGGGCTTGCTCCATTTATAAATTATTTAATTATTTTCTGTTATAGTATACTGTTGATTTTATAATAGTTTGATTTAATAGCAAAAATTATAATTACGCTTTTTATGGGGGAAATGATGAGCTCTGCTGTCGTTATCCATAAAGCTCGTTCACCCGCAAACGGCTGCCGCTTCTTCATACCCCCTCAGCTTTTTACTTGGTAAAAACAAGTGGTTACTTTTTGTAAGTGAAAAAATTAGTTTTTCATCAACCGCTTTTTATAACAGCGCATTTAATTTTTGAGTTTTTTTATTTTTATGGCAGTTGTTTGTCCTTTTTTCTTAAAATTTATTTTCATTTTATTATCATTGTACAATGTTATAAAATTACTATAAAAACTCTAAAAAAAATTTAGAAAAACTATAAAATTACTATTGAAAAAATCTAATACATAATTTTTAACTCTTTTTTCTTTTTTTATGATATATACTATTTTTATATTAAAGCTAAAGTTATTTGTTCCATATTCCGAAATGGCTTTTGAGGGGAAAAATACAGTTAAAGTTGGTGCTGTTATGCGTTCATTATTAAAAGATAACACTATTTTTTTGTTTTTAGTGCAGTCTATTGTAGTTATTTTTGCTATAGCCCTCAGCTTTGCCCTTGTTTATGCCAGCCCTGCCGGCTATGAGGACATAAAAATTGAGTTGGATCGTTTAATCCAAGATAAGCACCGCAGTGAATATCGTCATAACTGGTTGAAATTGTCTGATGATTTTTATGAAATTTATCGCAGCAATGCAGCGTGGAATAACAGACCGGCAGCACTTTTTCGTTCCGCTTTTGCCCTTGATCAAATGGCACAGCGTTCCTTTGTCAGAAAAGATGCCCAAAGTGCTATTGAACGGTATTTATATTTGGTTAATAAACATAAAAATAGTCCTCTTGCTGATGATTCCTTATATAATGCAGCCCAATTAGCCAATACAGTGCTTCGTGATACTAAAAAAGCGAAAGCATATTTAAAGCAATGCATTAAAGATTATCCTACAGGTGACTATATTTTAAAAGCGAAAAAATATTATGCAGAAATTGGTGACGGTGCGATTGCATCTTTGGGAACTATAGCCGTAGCGCGTCCCAGTCAGGCAAGCATCACACTGACTAAAATCAATTCCCAGCTGAAAAATGATGTTGTCCGCATTTACATTTCCATGGATACTATTTCTTCATGGCGGGCAAAATATAAAAACGACGACAAAAATCAGTGGGTTATAATTACACTGAATAATGTTGCTCCTTCTCAGAATCTTGAGCTTGTGGATACTTTTAAAAAGCATGGCATATTTGTTGGCTATCATATTGATTATAATGAAGAAGAGGGAGCCAGTGTTATTACCTTGGAATTTTCCGACCTGCTGCGCTATGCTGTAAAATCGGAAAAAGAGCCGGCTCGGCTCATTGTTGAAGCAACCAATTCGACAAAAGAATTGCGTTCCGGTATCAATGTCAAAGAAGATAGTCCTAAGAAAAAAGTCAGTGCAAAAGAACAAAAAACTGCACAGAAAGCTGTAGATAAAAAGACAGCTAAAGCCACGGCGGCAAAAAATTCTTCAGCACAAATAAACAAAGATGATGTCCCGACCTTGGCTTCAAAAATCGCCAGCCAATTGGGATTAAAAGTCAAAACCGTTGTTATTGACCCGGGACATGGCGGAAAAGACCCCGGAGCAATTAATAACGGTATCAAAGAAAAAGATTTTAACCTTGATGTGGCAAAACGCTTGGCAAGTGTGCTGAAATCAGCCGGGTATACCGTTCATCTGACCCGTTCGAATGATAAATATGTCGGTTTATATGAAAGAACGGACATTGCCAGAAAACACAAAGCAGACCTTTTTATTTCCCTGCATGCAAATTCCAGCAAAAATAAAAATGCAGAAGGCTTTGAAACCTATTATTTGGATTTTACAAAGGATGCCGAAGTAATCAGACTTGCTGCCATTGAAAATGCAGGAGTGGAAAAACGAGGTCTTGGCGAGATGGAAAAAATTTTGGGAGATATGCTTTTGAAGGCTCGTATTCAGGAATCAAAGCGTCTGGCTTCCAAGGTGCAGCATAGTGCAGTCCGTAAAGTATCCAAAGCCGGCTATAAAGTGAAAAGCAACGGTACAAAGGGAGCGCCTTTCCATGTGCTTATCGGTTCATCCATGCCCTGTATTTTGGTTGAAATGGGCTATACGTCCTCCGCAGCAGAAGCAAAACGCCTGAGTTCCGATAAATACAAAAACTCTTTGGCTGAAGGCATTGCCAATGGTGTCCATCAGTATGCCAAAGAATTAAATAAATAACAGAATAAATGAGAAAAGGCACTTGGAACAGTGCCTTTTTTATGTATTTTTAACACTCTGTCATAGAAAGCGGTTGATAATTAATTTTTTCTCTAAAAAATAGCAAGATACTATTTTATTCAAAAAATGATTTTAAAATGGGATAAGTCGTAATTGCGCTTGCCCAAAATGTAAAGAATGCAATAAGAATACCGGCATATGTCATTATTTTCTGGAAATTTCTATTTAATTCTTCCTGTTCTTCTCTTCGCTTTAATTCTTTTTCTTTTTCCTGCAATAACAACTTGTTATAATATATTTCTAAATATTCTGTTAAATCAAGACACTGTCCCTTTACTTCGTTATGTAGAGGAATAACATTTAAATTTTTTGCTAAAAAATCCCATAATGGGTAATACTCAATTCTATTGAACTTTACGGGATTATTGAAGAAATATTTAAAATCAAACATTAAAATCTTTTCTTTAATAGTGTCGACTAGTTGATAATTTTCTTTTGATGGTTGAGAAGTTAGAGTAAAGTTTTTAACAGCATTGTTAATTTCCTGAATATAATTGTCATTTTGTAAATTATATGCAATACAGAGCAAATATAATATCGTAATATCATCAAAAACTTTATTAATATCGCAGAAACTTTTATATAAAATAGCTATTCCCTTTTTATCAAAGACAACAGTATATCTATTTCCCGAAAACTGATTAAATGTATCAAAATTTAACGTTTCAGATCTCCTAAGAATTTTTGAAATGCGCTTTTTTTGCTCTTCTTTCTTCTTGCTGTCTTCTTCCTCAACTTCAGTTATGATAATAAATTCATTGTCTAAGATTTTAGGAGGATAAATTTCTACTGCACCATTTTTTACCTGTTTTACCTGATTATAAATATCTGTGATAACGAACTCGTGTCCCATTATATATAATATATCTGAATTTTCATGGAAAATAGTGTCTTCAAAATCCTCATTTTCATCGTTATATGAAGCTGTGACTATTTCTTTATTTAAAAAATACTTTTTAATTTCATTTTCTGTAAAATTGCCGTGTAAAAAAGAAATATTTACTTTGCCGCAAGAATTGACGGTTATATTTTCAATTTCATACTGCCTATTTGAAGAAAAATTGTAGAATTCATCTCTATCTTTGATTACTGAAAATTTATAGATTTTTTCATCTTTATTTATTTTGCATGTAAAGTTATCACTCATTATTTTCTTCCCTCTGCGCTTTATCTGTTTTACAGCCTTATTTAAATTATAATTATAAAATTGGCAATAAAAATATATACTATTAGATTTCAGGTTTGTTCTTTGGAGACAATGAGAGGCTAATCAGAAAAAAGAATGCATATGCATAGTTGCAATTAGGAAAGCCACGTCACTAAGCAATAGGAAACAATCCAGACAGCAATATCCAGAACAAGGGGAGGAATAATTTTGCCGTTGATAATGCTTTTAAAGGTGATAATCAGAGAAAGAATTTTGCCGATAAAGGTGAAAAATGCAAAGCCGAGAGCTGCCAAAAAGCCCATTTGTAAAAAGACAAAGAAAATAAGGGCAAGGCTGATGATGCCTGTCAGGCAGGAATCGTTGATTCCGGCGCTGTGCATGGTATATTGTGCAAAAAGGGGAGATTCTCGAAAACCGGAGTACGTGCGTTTGGAATTTTGATAGCCTGTATCGCTGTCCTCAACAATTTCAGGTTCAATGACCTCTTCTTGGTCTGCTTTGTCAGTATTTTCCCTCTCTTTTTCTCTTTTTCTTTCTTCTAATTTAGGATGATGGTAAAGTTCATGGATTTGCCGTTCACACGTTTTGCAATAGCCATTTTCAAGAATTGATTTACAAAAGGGGCATCTCATTTTTTATCCTTATTTTTTGCATGAAGAACTGCAAGTGCTGCAGCTTGAGGCAGAGCAAGAGGGGCTGCGTTTGGGGAATGGAATACGCGGGGTTGCAATAAACGCATCATCAAGCACATCAATAAAAATGCTCCCACATTTATGTAATAATTCAGCATTGATACAGAAAGTATAATTTTGTACGGTTATGATGTCATCACCCGCTGCAGGGCTGTCTAAAAGAAATTCCAGACGGGAACTTTGCTCTCCGGGAGCAAGATAAAGGCGAATAGGCTTTTTTTCTTGGTTTTTAAAAAAATCGTCCAATTCTTTTTGGGCATTTAAACTGATTTCTATCATTGCCGGTAAACGTGTTTGTTTAAAGGTATTCCCACAAAATTGTGGGAATACGGTGTGATTTAAATTGAACAGGATCCACTGCTGCAGCTTGAGCAGCCAGAAGAACCGGCGCTATTAAGGGGCTTATCAGGTTCAACATTGAAGCCTAAATAGGTAATGTCAATGGTTGCACCACCAATTTGAGAGAGCAGGCTTGTTTCAATGCAGAAATCAAATCCCTCTACTTCCATAGTCGTATCATCTGATTTGGACTCATCCAGAGCCAAAGATAATTTTGGACCACGTCAGCCGCCCGGAGCTAAAAATACACGGATAGTGCTTTTTTCCTTGTCTGCAAAAAAAGCGTCAAGTTCTTTTTTTGCATTTTCTGTTAATTTAATCATTTTTCCTCCAACGCAAAAAGCGTGGTTTTTATACGATTAAAATAGGTTGTAAAGACTACTTTGTCAATGTCAGAATTTTGTAAAACAATAAAAATGAGTAATAACCATATGATAATATTTGTTATTTTAAAAAGTTAATTTTTTAGAGAAAAAATAATTTATAAAATTTCATTTGCAATAATTGCGTATTTTGGTAGAGTTAAAAAAAGTTATTTTATTCAGTAAACTATGGAAGTTATGACAGGGGGTCGTATGAAAGTTCTTATGAATAAAGGGGATATGGAACGTACTTTGGAGCGTCTTGCCTATCAAATCATGGAAAAGTATGAAGACTTGGATAATCTTGTTTTAGTGGGAATTGTGCGCCGCGGAGTGCATTTATCCAATAGATTGGCAACAATTTTGCGTGAAAAATCAGGGAAAAAAATTCTTCAAGGTACCCTTGATATCAGTTTGTATCGTGATGATTGGACAACATTGGCTGCCATTCCGGAGCTGACAGCGTCGGATATTCCTGTTTCTCTTGAGGGAAAGCGGGTTATATTGGTTGATGATGTGCTGTATTCCGGCAGAACCGTGCGGGCAGCTCTTGAAGCGCTGCAGGATTATGGACGCTCCTGCTCTATTGAACTCCTTGTGCTTGTAGACAGAGGGCACAGAGAATTGCCCATTTATGCTGCTTATGTAGGGAAACAGGTCAATACTGCAAAAAGCGAACAAATAGACGTGCTTTTACAGGAATTAGACGGTACTGACGAAGTTCGGATTTTGCCTCATTAAGGAAACATATGAACACAGAAAAAAAATATCTTGAACGCCTTGAAATAGTTGTTGAAGAAGAGGATTTTCCCCTTGCGGAAGCTTTGGTGGGGCAGGCGTTAAACTATGGCTGGGAAGAGGAAAGTCTTGCCACTGGACAAATAAAACTTACCCTCCATTGCGAAGATGCGGAAATTCTAAATACTCTTGCAGGTCAAATTAATGATTTTTTACCGGATGCACAATGCACGCGTTCAAAAATTGTACAGGCAGATTGGACAAATGCTTGGAAAGAATATTTTACCCCCATTGAAGTGGGAGATTTTGTTATTTTGCCTCCTTGGCTTGCAGAAACCTATACAAATACGAAAAATTTGCACTCCATTATTATTGAACCAAAGTCTGCCTTTGGAACAGGACATCATGCAAGTACCGTGCTTTGCCTGAAAGCCCTTACCGCCTTGTTCCATGAAGGCAAAATCAAGGCTGGGCAGCGATTTTTGGATTTAGGTACAGGCACAGGCATTTTGGGTATTGCCTGTACGAAATACGGACTGACAGGCGAGGGGCTTGATATTGAATCTTTGGCTGTTGATAATGCAAAAGAAAATTGTGTCTTGAACAAGGTACGGGATTTTTCCATTACGCTTGGAAGTATTGAAAAAGCAAAAGGCAAACAATATGACGTTGTTATTGCAAATATCTTAGCTCAGCCCTTACGGGAAATGGCAGAGGATATTATGGCAGTCACCAATAGCAATAATGTACTGATTTTATCCGGTTTTTTAGGCACGCAAGTTGCGGATTTGGAAAAAGCATATGCCAAAATGGGAAAAGCCCGCGAGTTTAGGCAAGAAACAGATATGAAAGACGGGGAATGGATTTCTCTGTATTGGGGATAATTTTTATTTTGCTTTTGTATTTTTATCATAAGAAAATCCGGGAAATTTCCCGGATTTTTTATGGCAAGGAACTGCTAAAAAGAAAGATATGACATCCTATGAATGATAAAATATAGAGTAAAAATGCAGCATGGGGGATATAATGATAAGTGATATGGGGAAATTATGTAAATTAATTTATTCCTTTTCTTTAACAGAGGGGAAAAACGAAACACGGCTTCCCTATCTGTCAATTTATTTTTCCACCCAAAGAAAAGCGGATATGCCCCAAACGGAGAATTTTTATATTTATCTCGTGCTTGACGGTTCTGTCCGCTTATTTACTCAGTCCGGAATTATGGATTATATGCCGGGTCAATTTTCTGTATCAAAAATTGATACGCCTGCTTCAGGGCATGTTTTGACATTTTCTGAACATGGAAATTTTCTTGCTCTTGTGATTGAGCTTACTCTGCATGATGTTATTTCTGTTCTTCTGGATATGGACGGCAGTCTTGCAGAACAAATTGCCAATTCGGAACTTGACAGTGTGCAAATGGCAATGGCTGATAAGAATGTGATTACTTCTGTTTGCCGTTTGTTTTCGATTATGGACGAACCTGTTCAGCTTGCGTTTATGGGAAAGCATATTAAACGTGAAATTGCATTTTTTATTTTATGCAGTTCCTGTGGAAGTCAGTTTTTACAACGTGTTGTCAATATTCAGCAAGCATGGGAAATTTATGAAATAAACAGCTGGATTAAGGAAAATTTCCGTGACTCTTTTACGGTTGAAGAATTGGCAAAGAAAAAGAATATGAGCGTGTCACTTTTTCATCAGAAATTTAAAAATGCTGTTGGAATGGCGCCGCTGCAATGTCAAAAACGGTTACGGCTGACTGAAGCCAGAAGATTGATGTTGGATGAAAATAAGAATGTAACGGAAGCCTCTTTAGAAGTCGGTTATGAGAGTGTTTCTCAATTTATCAGGGATTATTGTAAAATATTTTCTTTGAAGCCGAAAGAGGATATCTTAAATTTGCGCAGCCAGTTGGAGAAATAGGCGATTTTTTCGGAGGAACAGGCAAGCGGTATCTCCCAAATTCCTGTAAAAATAAAACGGTACAGAAAAAGTACAATTTTAAACTTGCAGGATATGGAGGATATAAAAATGATTTTAACAGATGAATTGTGTGATAAATTATGTGCGGCTGCTCATAAGAAAAGCAAAGAAATGGGTATTGACATCAGCTTTGCCGTCAGTGATGAAAACGGCTTGCCAAGAGTGTATCGGCGCTATGGGGAAGCGCTTGTTTTGAGCATCACCCTTGTGCCGGAAAAGCCTATACTGCGGCAGTTACGCAAAGTAAGACAAAAGATGTGGCTGTCTGGTCCAAAGAAGGCGGGGCGCTTATGGCAATTCAAACAAATGACCCCAGAATAACGTTGGTTGCAGGGGGCTATCCATTGTTTGCCAACGGGAAAATCGCCGGAGCCATTGGTGTCGGCGGCGGAACCGAAGAACAGGATTGCGCCGTTGCAGAATATGTAGTATCAATTTTTGAGGAGGAAACCAAATGAGCAACTTAAGCGAATTTTGCACTTGTACAAATTTTAAATGCCCGTTGCACCCTAGCAAACATGCTAAAGGCTGTGCTCCCTGTATTCAAAAAAATTTGAAACTGCATGAAATTCCAAACTGCTTTTTTTCACTCATAGAAAACAGCGAAAACCGTTCGGGCGACAGCTTTGAAGATTTTGCTGAACTGGTATTAAAAAAATAATACAATATCATTTATGCAAAACCGTTATAGACGATGCCTATAACGGTTTTGTTTCGGAATATAATAAAATTGCTTTGTTTTAGTATGAGGTTGATTTTATAACTACAAAAGATAATTATAAAATTTTCTTTTTATGGGAGAAATGGTTATCTCTGCTGTCGCTATCCGCAGAGCTCGTTCACTCGCTAACGGCTGCCGCTCCCCCAATCCCCCTCAAATCCCTGTTATGGACAACACCATAACAGGGAATTAATATTCTTGATGTTAACAGGAATTGCTCTAAAAAGTACCGGCATACTTTTCAAAAATTAATAAAAATGCACTTAATTGGTATTGCTCTGCATAGTGCTTTTTCATTTTACAAAAAAAACGGCAGCCATAAAGCAACCGGTTGGAAACAGCTGCCGCCCTCTCATAAAAAATAATAATCTAAAAATTTTTATTATATTGCTGAATGACGAAACAAACCTTGGAAAAGAACAAAATAACACTATAAAATCTGTTTCAAGAATTGCTGCAAACGCGGATTTTGGGGATAATCAAAAAGCTGCATGGGGGAACCTTGCTCTAAAATTACGCCCTGATCCATAAAAAGAACTCTGTCTGCAACCTGACGGGCAAAACCCATTTCGTGGGTGACACAAACCATGGTCATGCCTTCTTTGGCAAGATTTACCATAACGTCAAGAACTTCCCCAATCATTTCCGGGTCAAGAGCTGATGTGGGTTCATCAAAAAGCATGATACTAGGCTGCATGGCAAGGGCGCGGGCAATGGCAACACGCTGCTGCTGTCCGCCTGATAACTGAGAAGGATAGGCTTTGACTTTATCCGCCAAACCAACTTTTTTCAATAAAAATAATGCCCTGTCTTCTGCTTCGCTTTTTGAAATTTTCCGAAGCTTCATCGGAGCAATAGTCAGATTTTTCATGACGTCCATGTGCGGGAATAAGTTGAAGTTTTGGAAAACCATACCCACATTTTGGCGCATCAGGTTGATATCATTCTTTTTATCGCAAATATCTTTCCCATTGATATAGATTTGCCCGAGCTGGATTTCCTCAAGACGGTTAATTGTCCGAAGGGCAGTTGACTTTCCGGAACCGGAGGGACCAATGATAACAACCTTTTCCCCTGACTGCACATCTAAATTTAAATCTTTGAGGGCAACAACATCACCATACAATTTCCATACACCACGAATGGAAATAGCAGCCTGTAAATCGGGCGCAGACAAGGCACTATAGGAATTAACGGGATTTGTCATAATGAGATAATCTTCCTTCAATAATACTCATACCTTTTGAAAGCAAAAGGGTAATAATAAGATAAACAAGGGCAATCATTGTATATGTTTCAAAATATTCAAAAGTTGTTGACGCATATTCACGTCCGCGGCGGAGCACATCGGCAACGGCAATAACTGAAACAAGGGAAGTATCCTTCAAAAGAGCAATACATTCGTTGCCAATGGGGGGAATAATGGTACGCAGAGCCTGAGGCAAAATAACAAGGAACATGGTTTGTGTCTTATTGAAACCCAATGAACGGGCTGCTTCCGTTTGTCCTTTGGAAATTGATAAAATTCCGGCTCTGAATACTTCACCCATATATGCTCCAAAGCAAAAACTAAGAGAAGACACGGCAGCCACAGTTGGGGAAACTTTTAAAATGCTTCCAAGAGCATAATAAATATAGAATAACTGCATAAGAAGCGGAATACCGCGGATAATTTCCACATAAATTGACGCAACAGTATTAATAAATCTGTTTTTGGAAAGCCTGCCAAGTCCGGTAATAAAACCAATAGGCACAGCAAAAAGAATAGAAATAATAGTAATTTTAAAGGTAATATAAAGCCCATCAGGAATGAAAAGCATTATTTCCCAGTACGTATCCGGCTTATATAAACAAAGCCCCACCATAATTCCCACTGCACCAAGAAAGGCAATCAGCCATGCCGTAAAAATCTGGTTTTTCTGCTTGATGATAGGTGCCGGACCTTCGGTAAAAATAAGAGGAGCTTTTTCTTCCTCAATCTGGACGTTATCGGAATGTTCCATGCTTTTACACTCCATAATAATTTAAACACAGTAAAAACTGAATAACATTTGTACAATTTCACATGAATTTAGTCAATAAAAATATTGGGCTAGAGAAAATAGGAAAAGTCGGCTTTTCGTCTGGCACGTGTTCTTTTTATGCACGTTTTCCGTGAGAACGGCAGCAGCGATACGCAAATAGACAGCAGAGCCGCTCATTCCCCTGCTCTGTGTATTTTTCAGATGAAAAAGAACATTCTGCAATTACAGCATATATTTCAAGCAGCCATAAGCAAAAGGCACAAAAAAAGGGTTACATGCATAACCCTGATTTTGGTGCCCAGGGGGAGACTCGAACTCCCACGCCTCGCAGCGCTACCACCTCAAAGTAGTGTGTCTACCAATTCCACCACCTGGGCACGAAAAATCTTTTATGTTATTTATGCTTGAATTGCAAGCATTTTTTTTCAATTTTTAGAGATTTTTTTTATTTTGACTTAATTGCCGTGTAAACAGTCACAATTCCAAAGGATAATTTCTTATAATTTACAAGGTCAAAACCTGCTTTTCTCATCTCCACACAAAATTCATCCTGACCGGGAAAATCTTTGATACTCTTTGCAAGATATGCATAGGCTTCCGGATTTTCTCCAAAGAGTCTTGCAATGACAGGCATAATTTTTTCAATATAAAAATAATATACTTTTTGCAAAAAAGGATTTTTCACAGGCGAAAATTCCAAAATATGTACTTGCCCGCCAATAACCAGCACTTTTTTCATTTCACGAAGTGCCTTAATTTTTTCTTCAATGTTACGTATGCCAAAAGCCATGCAAACCACATCAAAGCTGTTTTCCGGATACGGAATGGCAAGGGCGTCAATTGTTGCAAGTTCTATTCTTTCCGCATCGTTTGCTTTCAGTTTTTCTTTTCCCATTTCAAGCATTTCCGGGCAAATATCCCCTGCAACAACAGAAATATGTTTATATTTTTTTAACGCAGAAAGACTGACATCAAGCGTTCCTGCTGCCATATCTAAAATCTTATTGGTTGAACCAAGAGCAAATCCGTCCACAAGGACTTTACGCCACCAAAAATCAAGCCCTAAGCTGCACACATGATTGAGTAAATCATAATGCCGGGTAATTTTTTTAAACATGGAACGAACTTCCTCGGAATGTTCATTCATGATAAGCTCTGCTTCGAGAACAGTGTTTTTCGTTTCAGCAGTATATTGCTCTGATTGACTTGCTTGGCTATGTTCATGGGAAGAAACAGTGTCTTTTTTTTCTTCCTGAACACCGGCATGAGTATCTGCCGCCGTATTTTTATTATGCCTCGTTTCTGCTTTTTGCGAATGAGTTTGCTTAGGGCTTGCTTTCTTTGTTCCTTTAGCCGTGGAATTTTGTTTTCCTGCCATAAAAACTCCGTAGTCAGTTACATATTAGTCCCGTGCTTTCTCAACAGCTTTTTGTCCGGCTATCGCTGTTTCCAAGACAACTTTATACACATTAGGAAAAATCTCTGCAAAATTCGTGGGAGAAATTCGCTGTGTTTCAATAAATTTTACTGCAATTTCCTTACTTACCTGTAAAACTTCTTTTTCCAATTTTTCCATAATTTCCTCTTATAAAAAACCCGTCTTGGGGAATGGCACCAACCACCACGGCGGAACCGACGGGTAAAAAGAAAAGGGTACTCCCCTTCCCCTTTTTGTTGTTTTAAAAATCAAATCCCTGCATTAACAGTTCCTCGGCAGAATGACTCTCCTGTGTATTATCCGATTGGATAGCATTAATACTTGTTTCCAGACTTGTGCCTTCCGCAAAGGGCAAATTAATCCCGTCCACAGCTCTAAAATAAATATTCTCTGCCAGTTCAAAATCCGTTGGGGGATAGTATTGGAACGCTTCTTCTGCGTAATATTTAAAAATTGGCAAGGCAGCCCCCGAACCGGTTTCCCCTCTGCCCATGGGTTCTATCTGGTCATAGCCCACATAGGTTGCTGCCACAATTTCAGGGGTTATCCCCACAAACCAAGCATCTACTTCGTTATTGGTTGTGCCTGTTTTTCCGCCAAGAGGACGATTGAGGCTATTTAATTTGGCAGCTGTACCGTATTGTACAACGCCTTTTAATAATTGTGACATAATATACGCATTTTGCGGACTAATCACTTCTTCAAGCTGTGGAGAAGCTTCATAAAGGGTGTTTCCATAAGGCCCTTCAATTTTTTGAATTAAACGGGGATTGGGTCTTTTGCCTAAATTTGCAAACGCACTGTATGCACAAACAACATCAATAGGTAAAACTTCAAGGGCACCGAGGCTGACAGCGAGTGTCGGCAGCGGATATTCCCGTGCAAGCTTCATTTGTTTTGCTCTGGCAAGCACTGTTTCCATGCCTATTTCCTGTGCAATACGAATGGTGGATAAGTTTTTGGAACGAGCCAAAGCCCTGTTGAAACGCAGCGGACCGTCAAATTTTCCGCCGAAATTCTGTGGACGCCAAACATTATTTCCATAATCAATAATCATAATAGGAGCGTCCAGCGTCATAGAGCCGGCAGTAAAACCCGCATCTAAAGCAGCAGAATATACAAAGGGTTTAAAGGCAGAGCCCGGCTGCCGTTTTGCCTGTGTTGCGCGATTGAACTGGTCACCGTCATAACTGAATTCATAGCCGCCAACCATGGCAACAACATCGCCTGTTTTAGGCTCAAGCGCAACAAAAGCCCCCTGCACACGCGGATATTGTTCCAATGCCACAGGAAAAACCTTTTCTTTCGTCAATTCTGCTTCTTCCAGAGCAAGAGAACGCTGATTATTCTTTTTTAATTTATCCAGTTCAGCCTTGACAGGAAAATGCAGAGAAACCCAAATAATATCTCCGGCTTTTAACACATCATTGGCATTAGTAATAGCATTGGTCGTATAATGACCATTGGCTTTCTTATTGGGCTTTCTTGCCCAGCCCATCGCATTGACAGGCAAATATCCGTTATATTCACCGAGTTTTACACTTGCTCCGCCATTTTCAACAGCAAGAACAACGGCTTTTTGCCATTCTCCGCTGCTGAACCGTTCCAGATTAAACGGATTTTTCACAAAAAAAGCATCCGCTTCATCAACGGAAATTTGCTCCAGCGGTCCTTCATAGCCATGGCGTCTGGCTGCTTCTTCAAGACCGCGCCGAAAGGCTTTATCCGCAATAATCTGCTGCACAGGATCCATGGAAGTATAAACAGTCAATCCCTGCTCATACACGATATCTTCACCATAAAGCCCTACGTCAAAACCAAGCTCGGCAGAAAATTGTTCTGTAAAAAGATCCACAAGCTGACGGCGAACTTCCTCCAAATACCAGCCGCCTTCGCGTCCCATAAAAGTAGCCATGGATTTATATTCAAGTTCTTCATGGACAGCCTGATTAAATTCTTCTTCAGTAATCCATTCCAAATCACGCATACGGCGTAAAACATGTTCCTGTCTTTTTTTCGCTGCAGCAGGATGCTTAAGAGGGTTGTTTGCAGAAGGAGATTGCGGAAGCCCCGCAATCATGGCACATTCAGCAATAGTTAACTCATTGGCATGTTTACCGAAATATGTTCTGGCAGCAGCTTCAACCCCATAGGCATTATTGCCTAAAAAAATCTGATTTAAATAAATAGTCAAAATATCATCTTTTGATAATTGCTTTTCAAGACGATAGGCAAGGATAGCTTCTTTTATCTTCCGTTCATAGCTTTTTTCAGGAGTCAGCATAAGACGCTTCACAACTTGCTGCGTAATAGTGCTTCCCCCTTGGGAATGACTGCCGGACTTCACGTTTGCCACAAAAGCACGAAAAATTGCCGTGATATTGACACCGGGATGCTCATAAAATTCTGAGTCTTCAACGGCTAAAAAAGCCTTTGGCAAAAGAGGCGTCATTTCACTCATACTGATAACATACCGTTTTTCCCGGTATAACTGCCCTATCAGGCTCCCGTCACGGGCAAGAACCGTTGTTACTTGAGCAGGTCTGTAATCGGCAATTTTGCTGAAACTGGGCAAATCATTGCTTGCCCAGCGATACAGTCCGTAAAGAACCAACGCGCCAACAATATGGCAAAGCAGACATATAATAAAAAATAGTCTGAAAACTTTATGCTTTTTTTTAGGTGTTTTGTGCGGAGCTTCTTTTTGTTCCACAGCTCTCATTTCCAACTTCTCATCTGAAGACATAAAAAACCTTATTTTGCCCTGTTTTACTCTATTTTGAAAGGTGTTTTGTTAAAAGTTCATTGACAACGGCAGGATTTGCTTTGCCTTTCATTTCACGCATAATTTGCCCGACAAAGAAGCCCATAAGTTTTGTCTTACCGCCCTTAAACGCTTCCACTTCTGCCGGGTTTGCGGAAATGACTTTTATCACAGCCTCTTCAATGGCTCCTGTGTCGGAAACCTGCACAAGCCCGCGTTCTTTGACTAGCGCTTCCGGCATAACCCCACCATTAACTAAATCGGGGAAAATATCTGCTGCAATTTTGAAACTGATAAGTCCGCTGTCAATAATTTTAGCAAGCTCTGCAAGGGCTTTGGGTTCAATGCCAAGTTTGCCGTCTTTTCCCTCTGCAATACGTTGATTGACTTCACGAAGAAGCGGACCTAAAATCAAATTGGCAATTTTTTTCGGCTCGTGGTAAATTTCCGCAGACTTTTCCAATAAACCTGTCAAATAGGGGTCAAACGCAATAAGTTCTGCTTCCGATTCGCCTAGTTGCCATTCATTCTGGAAACGATATTTGCGCTGAGCAGGAAGTTCAGGCAATTGGGATTTCCAGAGGGCAAGCTCTTCATCTGTAATCACAACGGGCAAAAGGTCAGGATCGGGGAAATAGCGGTAATCTTCGGCATCTTCTTTGCTGCGCATGGCAAGCGTGATATTTTTTACGGCGTCATAAAGCCGAGTTTCTTGACGAACTTTACCCCCGTCCAGAATAACGTCTTCCTGCCTTGCAACTTCATATTCGATAGCTTTTTGCACATGTCTGAATGAGTTTAAATTTTTGAGCTCTGTCCGTGTTCCAAATTCCTTCTGTCCCTTTGGACGGATGGAAACGTTGGCATCACAGCGGAAACTGCCTTCTTCCATATTTCCGTTGGTAACGCCAAGGTTGACAACAATAGCATGCAGAGCTTTCAAATAGGCGACAGCTTCTTCTGCACTTCGCATATCCGGTTCGCTTACAATTTCAATAAGCGGTGTTCCCGCACGGTTTAAATCCACATAACTGTGATTTTCTGTGGAAGAGTGAATATTTTTTCCGGCATCATCTTCCAAATGGATACGCGTAATACCGATACGTTTTGTTTGATTATTCACGGTAATATCCAAATACCCGTGTTCACACAAAGGCAGATCATATTGAGAAATTTGATAATCCTTTGGCATATCAGGATAAAAATAACTTTTGCGGGCAAAAACGGATTGTTGATTAATAGTCGCATTGATTGCTAATGCCGTACGGGCAGCAAATTCTACAGCTTTTTTATTTAACACAGGCAAAACCCCGGGCATGCCTGCACAAACTTCACAAACATTACTGTTCGGCGCATCCCCAAAAGAGTTTGGACAAGAACAAAAAAGTTTACTTTCTGTTGCTAAATGCACATGGACTTCAAGACCAATAACAACTTCAAAATCTGGCATAGAAAAAGGCTCCTGATCACCTTATAAAATTAAATAAAAAAATGTATATCATATTCTTATCCAAGTCACAAGCAAAAGCAAAAAGAAAAAAATTTTCAAAAAAAAAGCCCCTTTTCCCGACAGCAGTGTCAAGAAAAGGGGTATATTGTCTTCTTTCTTTTTTATGAATTTTTATAAAGGGAAAGCTTTTTGCCGAGCAAACCGCCCATGGGAGCTCCCGTTTGGGTTCCTATTTGTGAAGTCAAAGAAGCACAGTTTTGCAAAGGAGTTCCATTGACAACATTTTCACTTATTTGTTCAGCAGGCTGCATGGGGCTTTGCATATGATCCTGCGGTGCATAGGCATTTTTTATGGCATGCATGGTTTGTGGGTTCAAAGCAGGCTGGCTTTGTGCTTCATTATTTTCCATAAGCTGCTGTACTGTCTGACTTGCCTGCGGTGCAGCGTTTTCCTGCACCGTATTCGCAGTATTTGACTGTCCGGCAGTTTTTAATTGCATAGTCGGTGCTGCAAAACCCTGCTGCTGCATAAAAGCACGGTTAGCTTTTTGAGCCATGGACATGGACACGGGTTTATTTTGTGTTTTAACAATGTTTTTTCCAAGGAGTTCTTCCAATTCCTTTTTAAACATTGCTTTTTCTTCCTCAGTTTTTGCGTTGGCAAGATTTGCCTGTATTTTTTTAATTGCGTCAGCTTTTTGCTGAGCTTCTTTAATTTTATTGACTCGTTCCTGAATACTGCCGCCCAAAGTTACCTGCATATTGTTATTTCCTGACTGCACAGGAACAGGACCCATTTTTGAAAGCATTTCTTTTGCTTCCTGTGTTTGCATAGCTTCATAAAAAGAATCACGCACAACCTGCATATTGGAACGAACACTTTTTAAAATTGAAATATCATTTTTTAAATTTGCCATGAGCAAATTTTTATTGGTGAGAATATATAAATTATGTAATCCCTTAGAAACTTCACCGCCTTTTTCCATATTAAGGGTGGAATCCAACTCGTTGATAATATCGAGAGCCCGTGAGATATAATTCCCTTTTTCCTGAATTTTATGCTGCTCCATTTTGTCAGCAGCCAAATCAAGAAAACGCAATAATCCGTCATAAAGCATGAGGGTTATATCTGCCCTGCCAATAGTATTGACTTGTGCCTGTCTATAAGACTGTGTTGCATTATTTAACATAGTTGCCTCTGCTTTTCTCCTTAGCTGGAACGAGCTGCTAATTGTTGTGCATAAGAACTGATAGTATTCATTTTTGAATTATATTCCGTCAGCGTTTGTTCCAATCGGGAGTATTTTAACTTTTCCCGCTGTTCCCAATTGGCTATACGTGTTGTTTCAGAATCAATTTTCTCTTTCAGTTGATCAACGGTTTCCCTAAAACTGGCTATAATAGTCGGGATATGTCCCTGATCAACGCCTTCCACATCACTTGAAGTTGTTTCCTGATCCAAAAATTCAATTAATTCATTAAGTTTTCCCTGACGAATATTGATTGAACTTGAATAGGAACCTTGAGCCATACCTCCGTTTGCAAACTGGATAGCAACACCAGCCGCTTCATTGCTCATATCCCCAACTGTCCAACGACCCGGGAAATTTGAGTCTGTTTGGGCAAGAACGCCATTGATATAGACATTTGTTGCCTGCCCATTGGCATCCACATCATACGTTACGCTGTAGGAACCTGCTTTTGCCGCTACACCTGTTGAAGCAACAGTAAAATCGGCAGAAGAGGTTGTGCCTGTCATGGAGGAAGAAAGAAGATTGATAACTGCGGCTGAATCTTTTTCCAGCGCTTCATCAAGCTTTGTTTCATCAACTTCCAACAGACCGAAGCTGTCACTGCCGGAATTTGTATTTGTCGTGATACCAAGTTCGCTCAAGGTAGTATAAAGATCGCCAAAAATATCATCGACAGAGTCTTTTTTCTTGAACCCGTAACTCATACCGCTGACAATATTGTTGTAACTTGACAAGACAAGCTGTACACCGTAGTTGCCTGTCAGCGCACTTCCCATTTGCCACGTAAGGGAAGAAGAAAGTTTCTCCGTATCGTATTCACCGACATCTTTTTCAGAATCAACCTTTGACAGTTGCAAAATAGTGCCTTTCACCATATTCAGGGCGTCAACAACTTCCAAGATATTTTCTTTAATTTTATCCTTGTCCTGTACAGTATTTAAAATGGTCGTTCCTGTACTTTTCAGTGTAATATCCATGCCTTCAATAACTTCTGACAAGGTATTGGAGGATGAAGTAAATTTTTGTTCCCAGCCGTTGACGTAAAATTCAGCATCCTGTGCTTCCTGCTTATACCATTTTTCACTGTCAAGAGCGATTTCATCACCATTGGCATCTTTATAAATAAGCTTATATCCGGACGCTCCTTCCACGACTTCCGCAGTTATGCCTGCATTGGCAGGATCAGCATTGAACGCGTCACGGGCAGCTTCAGCATCCGCCTTGCCTGAAATAACGGGACGTTTTCCAAATCCTTCTAAATCAGCGGAAAAATACCCTGCTTTTGCAGCCACATAATCAACGGCAAAACTTCCGTTCCCTGCAATTTCGGGAATCTCCGTACATTCTACGGTGAGTGCAGTGGAATTGCCGCTACCGTCAACATATTTAATCGTTGCGTTGTTGCTTGCATCAATTTCAATTTGCGCTTCAACATCCAGTTTATTTTTTTTAGCATATGCATTGAATTGCTGCACATAATCCCGCATGCTCATCCCTTTTTCAAGGGAAATTTCATATTCTTTACCGTCAGTATTTGTTATTTTTATTGTCGCATTTTTATCCGGATTGATAATTGTATCTTTATAGGTAAAATCTATTTGCCCTGTGGAACTGTTGAAACTTGCTTCCAAGCCTTCATGGGCAGGATTGGCATTGATTTTATCAATCAAATCCTGAACAGTCGCTCCGTTATCAACGTCAACGGAATAGGTATTTCCTAAATATTCATAGGAAACTTTTTTCGTTGAATTAGTGTTATTAATCACATCGGCAGCACTGCTGAAGGTCTTGCCGCCTAATGCTCCGAGGCTTGAATTTGTTTTCAGCCCGTTTACTTCGGCTCCGGTTTTCCTGTTTGTAAATTCAAGTGAATAGTCAGAACCGGTTAATTTTAAACCGGCTTTCAAAGGCTGTTTATTATCTTCATTAAATTTCGTGACAAATTCATCAAGGGTCATGCCTGCAGGAATATTGAAAGAACGCTCCTTGCCGTCATAAAAATAGGAAAAGGTGCTGTCTACCGTAGACATCACAGTATTTGTACCTGTATATACCTTGCTCATACTGTCCAAACTGGATAAGGAGGAGGAAATGGAAAGATCCGCCTTTGCTCCGGTATCCGTTCCCTGGATTTGGAACATATACCCGTCACCATTTTTAATGAGCGTAGCGCGAACACCGGGGTTTTTCGCATCATTATTGATACGGCTGACTAATTGCTCCAAATTCGTTCCGTTTGCAACGTTTATATTACGGGTTACCCCTTTATACGTGTAAGTAAAGGTTTCGTTGTTTCCTGTATCGTTAATAATGGCTTCTTTTGAATCAAAAACGGTTTTATAACAATAAAGAGAGGTTGTAGCAGTTTTTCTCACATCAAGCGTGTAGGAGCCCTGAGGAGTATTCCCCGTTTTTTTCACTGTGGCGGATGCAATGGCAGAGTCAGAACTGTCAATGGACAAGTTATACATTTTATTGGCAGTATTAAACTTTTCCAAGACGGACTTTGCGTCTTTCATCTGTTTAACAACTTCTTCCAAAGCGGAAATACGATATTCATATTCTGCCTGCGTAAGGGAATATCTGTTCTTTTGTATTTCTTGTGCAGATTTCAAGGACTTGATAATAGAATCGGTGTCAATCCCTGATCCTAAACCTGAAAAACTTATTCCACCGGAAATAGTATTAGACATAATAACCTCACTGGGAAATTTCTACCCATAAAATTCTTCATTGGATTACCTGCAAAAATCATTCCAATCAAAGAAGAGCGGGAATACTTTTTCTTCAATTTGGTATATCGGTCAAAACTTAAAAAACTTAATGTCTTATTTTTGACAACAGGGACAAAAAATTGTAGTTCTGCCTGCCACAATTGTTTTTTTCAACAAGCTGTTACAGACAAAACATTTTTTTCCTTCGCGCCCATAGACTTTAAATTTATTCTGAAAACTGCCCACATCGCCTTTTGCCGTACGATAGTCCTTAATGGAACTTCCGCAAAAGGCGATAGATTCCTCTAAAACATCCCGTATGCACTGATAAAGGCGCTGCATTTCATTGGCGGAAAGGCTGGAGGCTTTTCGCTGCGGGGCAATTCTTGCTAAAAAAAGCGATTCATCAGCATAAATATTTCCAATCCCTGAAACAATATCTTGTTGTAATAACACTGATTTTATACTTGTTTTTCGTCCTGCCACCACCTCAATAAATTCATCAGCCTGCATTTCCAAGGGATCTTTTGCAAGTTTTTTCCAAAAATTCCAATTTTCTGCACTTTTATTTGTGAGAAAGCGGCAATAGCCGAATTTTCGGGCATCGTCAAAAAATACTGTTTCCTTATTTTCCAATTCTAAAATAATGCGAGTATGCTTTTCAGCTTCTTTCTGATTTGCGTAATAAAAAAGCCGTCCTGACATTTTTAAATGAAAAGCCAATGCAAAAATTTCATATCCGGCGTAAGAAAACGGCTCAAAATAAAGAAGCAGCAATTTCCCCTTGCGTCCAACTCGCCGTATTGCAGGCCGGATTTTTGCAAGACACTTATAATCAAGCTCATCAGCCCATGAAGAAGAATTTAAGCATATGAGCGAACAAATTTTTTTTCCCGTCACATCAGGAGCAAGTGTCCTGACAACAGTTTCAACTTCAGGTAATTCCGGCATAATTCCCCCTGTCACTCTCTCAAACAGAGAATATATAATTTTATGATAAAAATATCAAATAGTTAATAATTATGAATAACTTGCAAATAAAATTATTCTCGTTTATTTTCCCGGTTTCATACTACAAAAAATTTAAACCTAAATGTCATAAAAACAATGATTATCAGTGCAAGCAGAAGAACAGACATTCCGGCCTATTACAGTGAATGGTTTTTTAACCGTTTACAGGAAGGTTTTTGCTATACCACAAACCCCATGAACCCTCGTCAGTTTCATAAAATATCCCTTGAAAAAGATATTGTTGACGCCATTGTCTTTTGGTCAAAAAATCCGTATCCCATGCTCAAAAAACTTCATTTGCTGGAGGGGTATCACTATTATTTTCAATACACAATCACACCCTATTCCCATGATATTGAAAGAAATCTCCCGCTTAAAAAATATTTAATTGACACCTTTATCCGCTTATCCGATGAAATAGGAAAAAACCGTGTTATTTGGCGCTATGATCCCATTTTATTCAGTCCAAAATATACTCTTTCCTATCATCTTGAACAATTTGCCCTTTTATGCGAACAAATTGCTCCCTATACCACAAAAGCTGTCATCAGCTTTATTACTCTGTACCGCAAAGTACGAAAACAATGTTCACTGCTGCATATTACCTGTCCGCAGGCAGAAGAAAAAAATATACTGCTCCAAGCATTTGCAAAAATATGTTTTGAGCATGGCATAAAACTGGAAGTATGTGCACAGGAATTTCCTCAAGGCAGCAAATACCCGATTTTTCCTGCTCACTGCATCGATATTGCTTTAATCAATGCCTTAGCAAAGAAAAATCTCATGATTCCCAAAGACCCGTACCAACGGGAACATTGCGGCTGTGTGAAAAGTTATGATATCGGCATGTACAACAGCTGCCATAATAACTGCCTCTATTGCTATGCTTCCTACCAGCAGGAACGTCTGGAAGAAAATAAAATTCTTCATCATCCTGACAAGCCCATACTTTTGGGCGAAATCCCAAAAGACGCTCAAATTATTGAGAAAAACATCACTACTTACAATAATGACCAATGCCTGCTTTTTTAACCAAATAGTGTATCAGACAATTTTCTCAGCCATTACTGCAATAAAAACTGTTCCAAATCTTTTACTGTTTCAACTATAAAATCCGTATGATGGGCTAAAAATTCTTCCCGCGTACCATACCCATACAAAACCGATGCCACCTGCAGACTATTTTCTTTTGCCCCAAGAATATCGTGTTTTCTGTCACCAACCATAATAACTTGTTCAGAAGCCTGCGTTTTGGTTTCTGCAAGCGCATAGGCAATCACTTCGCCTTTTGTAATCCTTGTTCCGTCAAGCTCACTTCCGGAAACAAAATCAAAGTAGGGAGCCAAAGAAAAATGCTCTAAAATATCATTTGCATAAATACGCGTTTTGCAGGTTGCAAGAAAAATTTTTTTCTCAGCCTGTTTTAATTTTTTGAGCATATCCATAAATCCGGGATAAATGGTTAAATCAAAAATCCCGTTTTCTTGGATATAATATTCCCTGTACTTTTCAATGGCAAGTTTCAAATCGCTTTCTTTTACACCATATTCTGAAAACGAATCCCGAAGCGGCGGTCCGATAAAGGTACAAAGGCTGTCCAGTGAAGGATAAGGAATGTGAAAATAATCAAGCGCATAGGCAACGGATTTGGTAATGCCGTTTTTCGGATCAGTAATTGTTCCGTCCAGATCAAATAAAATAGTCGAAAATTTCGCCATAGTTTTTCCTTCATAAGATATTGTTGCTCTATACCGCTTTTTTTCGCAAAACACAACACTATAAAAAACTGGACTTTTTGCATAAAAAAGCATAGGTATTTCCCATGAAAAAAATACTGCTGTTTCTTTTTTTTATATACACCTGCTGTACGCTGGGCGCTTGCCAAAGCTCCCATTCTTCTCCCGCAATACGCAATGAAGACACAAGCTTACCCCGTGCTGACAGCCGTTATATAGGCTGGCTTGAAAAAGAATCCATTTTTAATGCCGGTCCGGAAAAAATAAAAATTGTTTCAGGAACGCAGTTTGCGTGGAATTTTTCCGGTGCAAAACACGACAAAAAAAATATTCTTGCTGTCAGCCCTGTATGGCTGCAAGTCAATCCTTTTCAGCTTGCCTACAAAGACCGGACCCCGCTCAAAGTATTCCTCAGCAACACAAAATTACTCAAAGAAGCGCAAATCAACGGTCTTTACTTTTATCCGACAAAAAATGCAAGTTTTGAAGATTTGTACACCAATTCATCGGAAAAACGCTCAAAACAATACAGCCCGACCTCTCTTACCCTTTCAAAAGATATTGGTTCGGAAAACGATTTAATCCAGCTGGGTACGCAGCAGCTTTATACAGCAGGAAATATTCTTCCCGCAAGTTTAGGGGTTGGTTCTGATTTTCTTCTTGCCCTGCACGGTGTTAGGGAATATCCGGGGCTTTTTATGATGGTGGAAGTTCCTAAGGAACTTTGGCATCTTTTACCTTTGGCGGATAAGCAAAATGCCTTTAGCCCCGCAGTACTTTCCTCATTGCAGCTGCAGCAAATAAAAGAAACAGGACTTATCCCCCGTGCCTTTTACCGTGACTATTTTCAAGACTTTCCCCCCAGTTCATTTGCCGCAAGCAATGAAATTATCGGTTATGACGGTGTTGCAAGGCGCTGGCTTTACCGTTATGCCAATACCCCGTACACGGTTGTCCTCAATTTTTATGACCCGAGTTTTCAAACACAGCGTATCCTTGCAGGCAGTATTATTGAAGAAACAGGCATATTGAAACAAGGACTTGTTTCTCTTTCCATACAAGATATTTGGGGACAGGAAAGCATACACGATCAAGCTAAAATAAAAGATATTTCCGCCCTCACCTCACCTCAGCCTGCCCTGTATACACTGGAAAATATCAATCGCTCCGTGCATGGCTATGGGGCATGGACATTTTGCCGCGATGCCTTTCATCCGAACCTTATAAAGACCATACAAGATGCACAAACGGATTTTGCCTCCGATACGCTTATTATGCCGGCACTGGAAGAGGCATTTGCACAGGAAAACAATGCGCCCCTATTAAAAGCCTTTCAGTTTTTGCAGGAACAAAAAATTGATGAGCAAAGTCTTTGGCATGGCACTCATACAAGTTTCTCCCATTCTCCTTATGCCCATGCCGGTTTAACGCAATTTACCCTGCACACAGTTAATCTTTCCGAGCAAGATTGCTCTATGCTCAAAAAAATGCAAAAAACACCGCTTTTTAGAGAAAATAATCAAAATCTGTATGCAAAGTTTCAACTGGCAGAGCAGCTGCAGTTTGCCTTTATCGGTTTTCAAAGCCTTTTACCCGGGCTTAATTTTATAGCATTGCAAGATTTAATCGGTGTGACCAATGATGATGAAAGTTTTGCACCATTCCACAATGCAATAAACCAAAATACACTTCTTTTCGGTTCGTTAACAGAGCAAATCCATAAGCAGGCAAGCCTCATTGACAACCTGCAGGCAATTTGGAAAATGCGTCAGGATAAGCAAATCCATTCTGCAAAAATCCTGTCTGCATATCAAATAAAAAATCCAAAAATCTTTGCCATGAGTATTGAAACACCTGCAAAAGAAAAACTCCTCATTTGCATAAACCTGAGTGCAAAACCACAGCAGCTGTCACTCAAACTCACGGCAAAACGTTCCTCTTTGCATAAACAGCTAAAACCCTATGAGCTCTTTTATCGCTTTTTCTAACGGTTGTCAGGACATAGCTTTACTTTTATTGATACTTAAGTTAAAAATACGAAAGAAGATTTAAATTAGGAAAAATTATGAGTAATACCAATGAATTTAATACTGACGGACAAATTGAGGAATTAAATCAAAAAAATGAACATACCCATACTGCCTCTGAAACGGATAGTTATGCAGACAATGACGTTGCTCACCAAGAACTTGCCCCGGAAAAAGAGTATTCAGAAAATACGTATAATGACGAACAGATCTCCTTTGATTCGGAAAATATAAATTCAACTGCCTCCAATAATACGGCAGAAAATGATTCTGAAAACTTTACTGAAGATCAAATCGGCAGCCCGGAAGAAACAGGAACTTCTGCCGCTGATACAATTACAGAAGCAGGTATTGCCGAAAAATGTTTTAATATTTTCTCCAAACTTGGTTTACCCGTTTTAATTCTTTTTACCCTTATCCTTTGCGGTCAGCAATTTGTATTCCCACGTGATTTTTGGTTTTCCGAAGAGGTGCGCTATGCAGATATCTATATGAATATGCTTAGCTCCCATAATTTTTTCATCCTCACGCTGAACGGTCACCCCTATGCTGAAACAGGACCTCTGTATTTTATTCTTGTATGGCTTTTAGACGCAATTCCAACAATTAATATGCCCCAAGCGTTCTTTGGCGCCTCAATCCTTTTTGCCGTCTTTTTTATTGCAAGCACATGGATTTTAGCCCGTGGCTTGGGCTATTCAAGTAAAATTGCCTTTGCAGCAGGCTTGCTTGCACTTTCCATGTTTTTCCTTGCAAGTTTTACCAACTATACCCGCATGGATTTACTTTTTGCAGGATTTTTAAATCTGAGTTATCTCTGCTTTTTCAGGGCATGGCAAAAAAAATCCGCTCCTATTTGGCTTTTTTTTGCTTTTCTCTTTCTCTGTTTTGCTTCCCTTACCTCAACCTTTATTGCCTTTCTTTTTCCCTTTATTGCGTCCCTTTTCTTTTTCCTTTGGACTGCAAAATATAAACGCATCAACAGTGCTGACGGAATAATCGGTTTTTTATTTTCCCTTCTTGTTATCTTTGTATGGTTTGCCTATATCTATATTCAAGGCAACGGAGAATATATCAGCTTGCTTTTAGAAGAGCAGCTTATCCAAAACATCAAATCGATAACAACCGTTGTCCATGAGCAGTATTGGTATTACCTTGCAGGACTTCCCTTTGCTCTTTTCCCTTGGATTTTTATCATTCTTTTTGCCTCATGGGGATCATGGCTCAAAAAATCTCCGCAGGCTTTCAAAGACCGCAGAGAAAACAATGCAGGCGCATGGCTTATTGTTTTGATTGTGACACATCTTGGTATTTTCTCATTGTTCAAAGATAAAAACTTTTCCAATCTTGTGACTGTCATTCCGTTTTTTGCCATTTTATTTGCAAAAAGCATACTCAGTTTCAGCCCTCTGCGGAGTAAAATCTTTTTTGGATTTTTGGCATTACTCACAAGCCTGAGCGGTATTTTCTTCCTTATTCTTGAGTTTCATGGCTATATTTTGGAATATTTGCCGAATCTCTGGATTTTGCCTAAAGAAATTCCTGCATTTATTGACGTGCTAACAAGCAATACCTCTTTTGGAATAAGCACCATGGGGGGCATTCTCATTCTTTTGGGCGTTCTTTTATGGTATGGCGTAAAACGACACTGTGCAGGCGGTTCTCTTTTAATATATACAATAGGAATTATTCTTACCTTGCAGCCGCTTAATCTTTTAGTTGCTCCGCAGCTCGGTACTGTTTTCAGCACAAAAAACCATGCATATGAAATGGCAGCCATTCATAAAAAAGAAGGAGCTGTTCCCGCAAGCTATAATATTTACCCTGATGTCTTTACCTATTATTATAATGAAGCGCTGGATAAGACGCACTACAGCAGCGCAACCATTGCTCAGTTTGACAGCATTGAACCGCTTACCGAATTTTTGCTCAATAACGATAAGGTAATCCTTGCTATTTCCGAAAAGGATTTTCAGCAATTGCCCTATAAAAATGAAGCCACCGTTCTAGAGTATAAACAATGGATTGAACATCAATATATTATCCTTACCTATTGGAATATTTCTTCCCATAAACCGGATAGTGAAGCAAATCCCCCAATAATACTCGATGAAAAAATCATTGATAATTCTGCGCAATTGCTTACAAATGAAGATAAAGATGCAATTATGCTGCCACAGCCCAACTCTCTTGCCGAGCCCCATGACAGTGCTTCCGAAACACCCCGGCAGGACTCAGAAACTTATGACAAAAGTTCCGCTCCCATGCAGGACAGCATAGAAGATACCGGAACAGCCGCCGAACCCCATACTCTTTCCAATGTGCTTCCCAATGCTTTTAATGACGAACAAAATGAGCAGTCAGAAATAATGCAAGAAAATAAGAGCGATGAAGAAAATCCTCTGACACCGTCAGCACCTGCAGCTGATAATGCAGAACAAAAGACTGAAAAAGCAAATGAGCAGTCAGGTGGACAACCGGAAATATAAAAAGCTGTTACAGCTCCTGCAGCTGAAGAAATCAGCCTTTAAAATATATAAAATTCACTGACATTTTTAGGATAATACATGGAAATACTTTGGGTTATTATCAGTTTTTTTTGTGGTTCCATTCCATTTGCCGTGGTTATTGCAAAAACCTTTAAAGGCATTGACCCGCGCAAAGAAGGAAGCAAAAATCCCGGCACAACCAATGTGGCGCGGCTTTGCGGCTTTCCCTATGGGGTAATAACCCTTGTCTGTGATATTTTAAAAGGTACAATTCCTGTTTTTCTCAGCATATATCTTTTTCATAAAACAGCGTATTCATGGCTGCCAAGTGCCTGTGCTTTTGCGGCATTTATGGGACATATCAAATCCCCCTTTCTGGGCTTTCACGGCGGAAAAGGGGTTGCAACAGGAATTGGAGTATTAATTCCTTTGGCTTTTTTCCCCCTTCTGACTGCTGTTATTTTCTGTGTGCTTGTTATTGCTTTGACAGGATATGTTTCCGCAGGTGCATTAACCCTGTATACAACCTTGCCGTTTTGTTATTATTTCTTTGGTGAGAGCCACTGGATACCTCTTTCCCTTGTCATGCTTGCCATTGTTCTTTGGACGCATAAAGCCAACATCAAACGCCTGCTGACCGGCAACGAAAAATCATGGCGCAAAAGTAAAAATTAATGTGTTATTCCCTGTCAGGCTTATTCTTTCCATGGATTATGAACAGCCAGTTCATAGATTTCCTGATTGGAACTTCCCACAAAAGGCTTTTCAAAAGTTTTAAGTTTTTGCACAAAACGTCCTGTTATTACCATATCCGTGTATTTCAAAATCTCACGGCGTAACATTGCCTTTTCTGCCGAACAAAGTGTCAGCAGCTCCTCTGTTTCATGCCCGGTATAGATAACGATATGCCGTCCTTTTGCTTTGCAAATTTTTACAAGCACAAACAATGCCTGTTCCTGCAAAAAAGGCTCACCTCCGGAAAAAGTTACTCCCTTTGCAAGCTTGCTCTGATATATTTCTTTGTATACAGCATACGCAGTCACCGGTTTGCCCCTTGTTTTATCATGGGTCGTTTCATTATGACAGCCGGCACAATGAAAGTCACAACCCTGAAAAAACACGGTTGTCCGCAAACCCGGTCCGTCAACAGCGCTTTCATGCCGGCAGCCCGCAATCCGAACAGGGGTATTTTCTAAAAGACGCTGTTCTTCCATCGATAAATCTAATGTCTGCATACACAATCTTTAGCGGTAAAATGCTTTACCCTGTCTGCTTCTTCTGCTTTTTTAGCATCATTCCATCTATCCATATCACCAACTAAGTACCCGGTAATACGGCGTATTCTTGAAAAGGGCACTCCCTCGCCAATAATTTCATCCTGTACAGATTGTTTTTGCATATTTATCTCCTTAGCTATTTGGTATTGTATCATTTTCTTCCTGAATGCCGGCATGAACACGAGCATATTTCGGATCAGGACTATAGCCTTGCACTTTTTTCAAAACAGATAAGGGTAAGCCCTCACCGTCATGCCGACCGCAGCGGGGACACGTATCGCCGATTATGCCCACATACCCGCATACCGGGTCACGGTCAACAGGATGGTTAATGGAAAAATACCCCATATCGGCATCAGCCATAGCAGTTACAAGAGTTTCAAAAGCATCAATATTGGGTGACAAATCTTCAGATACTTCAATATAACTAATGGCACCAGCCAAACAATACTTATGATAAGGTGCTTCAATTTGGATTTTTTCGCCTGCCCGAATAGGAAAATAAACCGGAACATGAAAAGAATTTGTAAAATAATCACGATCCGTTATGCCCTCGAGAACACCAAATTTATCGCGCGTTAAACGAAGCAAACGCCCGGAACAGCCTTCAGCAGGACTGGCTATTAAACTGAAATTAAGCCCTGTTTTTTTCGTTTCTTCTCTGCAGCGGTCATAAAAATACTTAATAATGCGCAAACCCTGTTCATTGATTGCCGTATCCTCTCCATGATGTTTACCGAATAATGCAACCAGACATTCTGCCAAACCGATAAAACCGATGGATAAGGTGCCATGTTTGATAACTTCACGAATTTCATCCTCAGGACGTAAATTTTCACTGCCAAGATATACACCCTGCCCCATGAGAAAAGGATAATTTCCGGCTGTCCGTTTTGCCTGAATTTCAAACCTGTCCAGCAATTGTGCAAAAACTACTTGAATATATTGCCCGACTGTATCCATAAATGCCTCAAAAAGTGCTTCCCCCTTGCTCTCAGGATTTTCTGAACGGACAAGCAATGCCAAATACGGCAAATTCACTGTTGTAAAGGATAAATTTCCCCTGCTTGGGGTTACGGCATGGGTTGGGTCATAATCGTTGCCAAGCACGCGCGTACGGCAGCCCATGACCGCGCAGACAGTTTCCGGTTTACCATTATAATAAATACGGTTAAAACTTGAATCAATATTATTAAAATTGGGAAATAAGCGCTTTGCGGAACAGCGGCATGCTAAACGGAATAAATCGTAATTGGGATCACCCTTCCTGTTAATTCCCTTTTTCAGACTAAAAATAGAAATAGGGAAAATAGGTGTTTCTCCATTTCCAAGCCCTGCTTCTGTTGCAAGAAAAAGATTTTTAGTGACCATACGCCCTTCTTCGGAAATATCCATACCTGTGTTGAGAGAAGAAAAAGGCACCTGACTCCCTGCACGGGAATTAAGGGTACAAAGGTTATGAATCATCGCTTCCATGGCTTGGTACGTATCTTTATCCGTTTTTTTATACGCAAAGGCAAGCGCCTTCTTCCCGTCAATTTCCAGACCATACTTTTGAGCATTTTCCGCTAAAATCTGCAACAATACTTTTTTTGCTTTCTCATTCATTAAATGCCGATGTTTCTGCCTATAGGCTGCAATGGCTGTTTTCACAGCAAAAGTCAGTGCCTCATTATCAAATTGGGCATCCAAATACAGCAAAATATTTTTTGCATAGGAAAGCGCAACATAAGGAGCAAGGCTAAAATCTAAAGTCGGCACGGATTGTCCGCCAAACATTTCATTTTGATTACTTTGAATAATAATGCAAACAAGTGTTGCAGCAGAGCCAATACTGCCCGGTGAGCGCAATGCCCCGTGTCCGGTATTAAAACCATTATCCAATAGTTTACCCACATCTATTTGCAGACAATTTAAAGTCAAAGCATAAAAATCCATATCATGAATATGAATAATACCTTGCTCATACGCTTTAACATGCTCTTCGCGGATTAAAAATTTCTTATTAAAATCCTTTGCAATTTCACTTCCATATTTGAGCATGGTTCCCATGGTGGAATTGCCGTTAATATTAGCATTTTCACGTTTTATTTCACAGTGTTTGCTGTCCGAAAACGTAAGCTCTTTCATAAGTTTCATCAACGCCCCGGAGGCATCGCGAACATCACTTCTTTTTTTGCGGTATAAAATATATGCTTTTGCTGTTTTTGCATGTTGATTTTCAATAAGTATCTTTTCAACGCTGTCTTGCACATCTTCAATATTGACTTTATAAAATTCAATTGAATTGTCGGCAAATTCAAGTTCACCAATACCATTTTCAAGAATATATGCCGAAACTTTATACGCTAAAATCCGTGCTTTCTCTTCATCAACACCATCAACTGCCTTGGCAGCTTTAAAAATTGCCGTTTGAATTTTTGCCTCATTATAAGGCTCATTTTTCCCGTCTCTTTTGATAATACTGCTAATACGCTTTTCCCTTTTCATTCTGTACCTGCAAAAATAAATTCCCTTTTTAAACAAAAAAACCTGTATGATCACACAGCATACAGGGCAACAAAGTTAAAACTTTATTCTGAAAAATCCTTATTTCCTCGAAAGATTTTCCTGTATGTATGAGATCGGTCTTCTGGCTTCCCTTCATTCATTTTTTGCGCCTTCCCAAAAAATTAATTCAGTGGCATACTACAAAAAATGTCCGGGTTACAGCGGCGGGGTCCGCAACGGATTTACACCGTTTTCCCTGAAACAAATTGTTTCATCTCTTTGTTTTTTATAATCCAATAATTTTAAAAGTCAAATACATAAGTAAATTTAAACAATAATTATTTTAGATAGATATAAATATATTTTCTTATTATTAATCATGATGTCAATTATTTTTTAACAATAATTCAAGTAATTATTTCTCTTAAAAACTTAAACAAAATATGTTTAAAAAAAGTCTGGTAAAAATCTAAAAACCTGCTTTTTCCACTTTAAACAAAAAATGACTGGAACGCCCAAACTCATCAACAGCATAAACCGTATGCATGCCCACAGTAGGCACATAGGTCAAATGGGTATTTTTATCCGTATACCCTAGGTAGCTGTTATCAATAAACCAATGCACAACATTGACATCGGCATCCCCGTCAGCAAGCAAAGAAATTTCCTGTGATTTTTTTATATCTTGCTGATAAAGCACATCTTTTACAGGGGAAAGGATTTGAGGCGGCTTTCCCTGATACGGGGGAATTTCATGCAGACACTGCAAACTGTAGGGGGGAACGGGCTTTTTATGGATACCTGCCTTTGCAAATAAACGCTGTAATTCCTGAGACCAAAATTCATAAACTTCTTCCTTTGTCACTCCGGCTATTTCTTTACATTCCCGCAAGCCTGTTTCTGTATTGACCAAAATTTTACGAAGCACACCCGTTTCTTTAATCGGTGATTTTCCGGGAATAAACCACGCTTTCACTTTAGGCAGGTGTGAACACAAGGAAAGGTTAATATCTCCTGTTGACGCACACACATCAATTTCTTTTACATTGAGCTTGTCTTTTGTATACCAAGGTTTTTCAAGCCCTCCCTGCATTTTTTGCAATTTTTCCGCAACTTGGAAAAAAAGCGGCAATGCCACGTTTGCTCCAATAAAATTGGGATTGGGACTTGCATCAAAATTTCCTATCCATACGACGAGCACATAGGGTCCAAAAATTCCAGCCGTCAAAGCGTCCCGCTGCCCGTTAGATGTGCCTGTTTTCCATGAAGAAAGCACAGAACTGAATGGATACGGAGATTTTGTTTCCAGCATTTTCAATACGATATAACTTGCTTCCGAAGAAAGCAATGGTTCTTCCTTTTCTTTGGCTTCGGCGTAATAACCGAGCTTTCGATAAAAACCGCGATTGGCAAGCATGGCGTATAAAGAGGCAAGTTCACGCAAACGGATTTCTGCTCCTCCTAAAACAAGGGCAAGACCATAATGCTCTTTTTTATAGGGCAAAATAATACCAGCCTTTTGCAAAAATCCATATAAATCAGGTGATTTTAATTGCTCTGCCAAATGGATTGCGGGGATATTTCTGCTGTTTTTGAGAGCGTCATCAGCATAAAGCGGTCCAATAAAACGCCCGTCTGAATTTTCCGGTTCATAGCCTGCAAAATTTCGTTCTGTATCAAGCAAAATAGTTTTTGAATGGATAAGTCCCTGTTCCAAAGCAAGACTATAGATAAAGGGTTTTAGCGTTGAGCCGTAAGAACGGGGAATATTTGTTCCGTCAATTTGCCCGCTTATTTTCTCATTATAAAAGCTGGCTGATCCAATCAGAGACAAAATTTCACCTGTTTGCCAATTGGCAAGCATCATGGCTCCGTTTTCAATACCATAGGCTTTTTTATCAGCCACATACGCTGATAAAATTGATTCTAATTCATTTTGTAAAACAAGGTCCAAGCTTGTCTTTATCTCCTGCAGCTCGGGCAGCAATGATTTTTTCAAAGGACGATTTTTGTATATTTCGAGTACTGCATGGGGACAATGGAAAGGCAAATCTTTTGGTGTAAAAACGGTTAATGGCAATGTGGCAAAAAGTGCATTATAAGGACTGGGATTTTCCTTATCCCAAATTTGGAATAAACGCTCCCTTGCCGCATCCCACACCTGATGAGGCTGTTTCAACGGGGTTCTTGCCTGCGGATTTTGGGGAATAGTGACAAGAGCTATAATTTCAGCAAGATTTAAGGCTTTTAATTCCTTATGAAACCATACAAACGCCGCTGCCCCTATACCCTCCACATTGGAACCATAGGGCGCTAAATTTAAATACGCTTCTAAAATTTCCTCTTTGGAATAATGATATTCATAGATAAAAGCACGCCATATTTGCCAAATTTTTTTTATAACCGTATCCGTTTTTGTTTGTTCAGCAAGGCGGACAAGCTGCATAGTAACGGTTGACGCTCCAATTCTGCGTCCCCCGCCAAGCATATTTGCCCCCGCCCTTGCCAAAGAGAAAAAATTTACCCCATGATGAGCATAAAAATCCCTGTCTTCGTAAAGCAGTGTTGCCTCAACAACAGCAGGCGGTATTTGCTTTAATGGCATAAAATAACGATATTTTTCATCGTCACTTAAGCTCAGCCAAAGCAGTTCCCCGTGCCTGTCCCGGATAAGCCACGAAAAAGCTGCCTTTTCATACAATAGAGGCTTTGCGCTAAAAACAATACTTGCAAACAAAAGAAAAAAAGGTACAAGCAAACCCAATAACACAACACGTATTTTTCGGGTTTTAAAACTTGTACCTGCTTGTTTTAACATAAATTATTCTACAGTTATTCTTGTGTCTCGGATGGATGTATCCCGAGCGTAAAGCAAACTGTTTTCCACAGATTGTGCAATAATATCCGGTAAAACAAAATTACCCTTATTGCTTACACGGACTTTATAACGGAAAACGGTTTCCCTGTTTTCCAAGGAAGCAAGCAAGAACGCTCTGTCTTCCTGTCTGTCGGCAAATTCTACCTGCATCTCTCTTTCTTCCTGCAAAACATCGGAATTGATTTTTCCCTGCTGCGTTCTGAAACTTGTAGCTTCCCCTGATTTGGTCGCAACAAACTCAAAGGCAGCAGGCAAAATATCTGTAATAAGAACTTGCTCTGCTTTTCCTGTCAGGGATTTGGCTTTAATAACGACCACAATTTCTTGTCCTATTTGTAATTCTTTCACGGGATTACCGTCAGTATCACGAAATTCCCGTGTAATGCCGAAGGCTTGTTTTTCTTGTCCTGCAAAACGATCTTTATCATACCCTGTGACACTTACTTGATAAAAAACGGGTTTATCTGCTTCAAACCGAACAGTTTTTACTGCCGGAATTTGGTCAGAATTTTCCAGTTTTATGCTATGGCTCTTTTCGTCTTTTTGTTCTGCAGCATCTTTTGAAATTTGCTCACCTTTTTCATCAGCAAAGGCAAGTTTTGACGTAACCTTCTGGACATCCTGCGTTATGCCGAATTCAATAATGCTTCGTATTGCCAAGGATTCAGAACTTGGCGCAAAATATTCCTGCAATAAGCTATAAAGTTCCTGCATAATTTGCTGCGTTTTTTCGCTTTCTGCCTGACCGGAAAAATGTTTTGCAATAATTTCCAAATACAAAGCCCGCTCGCAAAGCCCGTCAAAGCCCATATAATACCTGTTTTGCTCTTTCAAGCTCTCAGGCATATAGTTTGCAATAAACATATCAGCAAGTTCGTCCTGCATCATAAGCTTCATGGAGCCTGCCATCAGTGATGCAGCAATATCATGTTCCCAACCATTGGCATTTTGCTCAAGCCAGCTGGTAAGATTTGCCATAATCTGGGAAGTAATAATGCCATTTCTGGTCAATCCCCATGCACCATAGGCAATGGCGCGTGCCTCATGGATATTTTGCGGCATTTCCATAAGTTTTTGCTGTATATTGTTCAGCACATTTGTCAATAAATAACCGGGGACGCCTATACCTTTTTCCTTAGCCGTTGTCAGAAAATCAAGGACAAAAGCAAGTTCATAGGTGGAAAGCGCTCCATAATTATCCCAGCGATAAAAGACTTCACGATAATGAAAACGGCTTTCCAGCATTTTCAGGCATTCTACGATATTCTCACGAATTGCGTCCTCTTCATATGCCTCAAGTGCCGGGGCATATTCTTTATTATCCAAGAGATAAAGAAGCGGCATCGCCTTTGCGGCACGCTGTACTGTGCTCGGATACCAGCACCATGCATTGCGCTGTAAAAGTGCCTGCACATACGGAACAGGTGCAGAGGAAACAGAGGCTGTTATGCTTGCAAACTGCGGATAAAGAGTGCGGGAAAGCGTAATCTTTCCGGGAGTATTTTCTGTAAGTCTGCCAAGCTCCACAGAGCTGAAGAGTGCAGAGGCAGGACGAACAGAAAGACTGACAGGCATAGCAGTTTTAAGTCCGCTTTTCTTTTCCTGTATAGTGAAGGTGAGTAGTTTTTCACCTAAAACATCCTCTGTATCTTTTACCTTTATTCGAACATTCACACTATTTTGCTTTTCTTCTTCAAGCGTTAAAGCAAGTGTATCGTTTCCTATTATTTCAAAAGCATTTCCAAGATTAATAGCCAATTCCACATTTTTTTGGCTTTTGTCTTTTCTCATATCCGTGAGGAAAAGAGTAGCTTCAAACTCATCACCGGGGGAAACAAAGGAAGGCACATAGGGCTGTATCACTATTTCTGCCTGACAGAGGACATCTTTTTGCACAGCATTGACCTTTGTATCAGAACACGCCACCGCAAAAATACGCATATTTCCATTATAGGTATCGGGAACAGGGATTTTCACTTCTGTACCGTTTTTATCCACATCTAGGAGCCCTGACCAAAAAACAGCAGATTTATGATTTCTCACTTTAAAAGGATTTGCCCCGGCGTCACGCAAGGCATTTGCCATTTTGGCAGAAAGCATACGCGCCTCACCACCTCCGAATTTTGCCAATTCCTTTTGCATAAGAGAAAATTCCGGCATCAGCATATCTAGGTATTGATAGGTTTGCACAGATAATGCTCTGCTTAGGAAAAGCTCTTTTAAAGGATCCGGACAGCGGTAACCGGTGAGCTGCGTAATTCCCTCATCAACTGCATACACAAGTACTTTGGCAGCTTCATTTGTCTGTACATTGACAGCAAATTCCTGTCCCGGACGGGCAACAAAATTGTTTTCACCCTTGCCGATTTTGAGCTCAATGTCCAATTTCCGTTTTGAAATATCCACAGTAAAGGGCAAGACGACACTTGCGCAAGGTTCAACAAAAATTTCCTTATCGCGGGTATTTCTGAAATACAAAACATTCAAATAGGCTTTACCTTCCAAATCACCTGGTATTTCAATATATTGAACACTATCACCTTTATTGGCTCTAAACCATTTTTCAGCAAAGACCCTGTCCCGTTCAAGGGTAAGAAGTCCAATACCCTCATACGGGGTCTTTAATGCAACCTTGATATTTTCACCGTTTTTATATTCTTTGGTATCAATAATTGCTTGCAATACTGCAGACTTATATTCATTAAACTGTACTTCGCTGTCTCCTGTTACCGTATAGCGTACCTGCAAAACAGTCTGTGCTTTGTCATCTTTGAACACCAGCAATTTTTCACCAACGCTTGAGGTATCGACTTGATACTGCAAAATCTTTGCGTCCAGTTTAACAGTATTTTCAGAAAGGAGTTTTTCACGGCGGACTTTTGTATATTGATATTTGCCGTCCACCTTTACCAAGCTTTTCACCATTTCTGATTCATACAGCTCTGCCACAAGCTCACCCATGGCATAGGGTCTGGCAAGAGCATCCAAAGCAATAATTTCGAGTTCTGCTTTTTCATTTTGGGTTAAAAAGTCTATATTGCTTTGCGTTTTATAACCAACAACAGCAGGAAGCGGTGAGATATTCAGCACATCTTTTACCATAATGCCGGAACCGCCTTGTGCGTCCATCACTTCAGCCTGCATTGTCACGGCAAGGCTTCCTTCACCCATTGCCCCGAGAGCACTCGCATCAAGTTTTATATATGCTTTTCCCTTTTCATCAGTAAGCACGGTTCCTAAATCATGTACTGTTGTTTTATCCGCTTTGCCTGCGTCATAAAAGTTAAAGGTTTTATATTCATTTTCAAAAGAAAAACGTAAGGGAGAGGAAATAAGTTTTGCATGAACAGTATGACCAATTGCAGGTGAACCAAATAAATTTTGTACACTGACAGTATAGACGGTATTCTGCAGATCTTTTTTCTCATACCAATATTTGTCTGTTTCAAGGGATTTTTCAAGCTGTGCTTTAATGGTATCCGGTGTAAAATCCATGACATGGAACTCTTTAGAAAGAAATGCGGAATTATCAGCTTGCTCGATAGTTAATTTATAAACTCCGCTCACTGCATTATCCGGAATTTTAAAAGAAAACTCTCCCATACCCTGACGGGTTAATGCAATTTTTTGTTTGCTGATAAGCTGCCCGTTGCTTGCATAAACAGTTCCTTGAAGAGGGACATTTTCTAAGGCAGTTTTTCCCAAATCTCCTTGCTTCAAAATAAAGCCAAAATAGGCTTTTTCCCCTGCCCGATAAATATCACGCTGGGTAAAAATAAAACCGTTCAAACTTTTATCGGAAAAGATTTTTCCTGATGTATTGACTTTATTTTGCGGACGCAGGACAAATTGATAGTCCGGATAAGGAAGAACCGCCATATCATCTTTGTACTTTGCGGTAATGGCAATAACTTGCTTTTCCCGTTCATAGCCCTGCAGGGAAGGAAGGCTTACCGTTCCATTTCTGTCAGTTTTTCCTTTAAAAAGTGCAATGCCGTTAGCACCCAAGACTTCAATCTCTGCTCCGCCAATGGGTTTTCCTGTGGGCAAAGAAATAAGAAAAGCTTTTATATGTTCTTCGCTTTCATCAGCTTTTACTATCAGTCCTAAATCACTGAGCATAATAAAGCGAGAGTCGCTGCCTACAACAGCATCGCCCTTTTTTGCTGACACGGTAACATGGAAAAAGCCTTTATTTTCCTTCACAAAAGGAGCCAAATCCAAAGAGGTAAACTGCGCTTTTTCCGCATTAATAAAAGCTACGGGCAAATCCCCCTCGTGCACAATGCTCATGGGATCAAGCTGATAGCCATAAACGTCTTCATATTCTGCCTGACGCAGCAAGGGGACATAAGAATTAATAAATTCCGGGCGAATTTGCCGTACTGTATAATGAATAGAGTCCGCATTGCGTGCATACAAAGATAACTTCTTCTCTCCGTGCAGGGAAAGTATGGAACCTTTTTGCATAATTTTAACGGTACTGTCCAATGATTGGAATGGCACCATAAAAATCAAATCTTTATTGATAGTAAAGCCGTCAGGTCCCTCAATGGGAGCAGCAATCGTTACATAGGCGCTTCTCCCTGCTTCCATATCTTTTTTAGGAGCAAGCATAAGAAAACGGCTTTCTCCCTCGTTTTTATTCATAAGGGTCAATTCCAAGGGCTCGGATTTATTCAAAACGTCCTGCGTAATTTCTGCAAATGACCACCATGAATACGGTGGATTATCCTCTGCCTCCTCTGCCTGCACTTTATTCCGAGGCAAAAGCACAGCCTTTATTTTTTTGCTGTCGAATTGTTTGAGCGAAACAGGCAGACTAAATTCAGCAACCATATTTTGCTTCACGGAAAGATTCGGCAAATTTTCAATGCCGGCTTCACAGCCGACTACCTTGAAAATTTCATTTTTAGGAGGAATTTTTACTGCATATTTATATTGAGAGAGCAGTTTTCCCCCGTTTTCTGCTTGAATACCCGCAGCAAGCCGAAATGTTACATCTTCTGCTTTTTCACTGACTTTCAGAACAGGAATAGAAAAGTATAGGGAATTATTATGAAAATTAGTTTCCATTTTGCCAAGGCTGAGCGTGTCACTGCTGCTTGGAATAATGAGAAGCTTTGATTCGATATTTTTTTGTTCCATTTTATAATTAAAAGAAATAGAACCTGTCAGCATCATTGTTTTGATATTTTCCGGGTCATATTTAAAATCACCTTTGATAACAGGCTTTAAACTTTGGGTTGTAAACTGCACAGGCTTTGTGATAACTGTCAATAGAGGCAAAGATTTTTCCCCAATCTGCACAGAATATTTTGTATCTGCTTTCCATTCTTCCGTTGGATAAAAAGCAAGTGAAAAATCAGAATGCCATGCCCAATTACCTTTTATTTGCGGAGTAATCTGGATTTCATCCGTATTGAGCAGCACATTTTGGAAACTGCGGTTACAAATTTCAAAAGCTTTTTTTCCATATTTTTCTGTACAAATTTGTTCATCAGCAGAAAAATAAAAATGAACAGGATCTTTTCCCTGCACAATACGCAGTATTGTGTTTTCTGTTTGCTCGTTCACGACTGTTTGCTCAACTAAATAGCGGATATTTTCAACGGAATTTTGCGCAAGTGCTTGTGCAAGTGCTTGTGACTGATAAACAAAAAAAGAAAAAAGCATAAAAATAAAAATTTTTTTCCACATTTTCATAATCAAGCCTCCAAAATCGAGCTGTGCAAATTTAATGTATACTGGATATATGCCTGAAAGACAAGTTAAAGTAATGAATTTTAAATAAAAAAAATCAGCCTCTTAGACTGACTATTAAATAATTTGACGGGAAAGTATTTTTCTTTGCTGACAATTTTTTTCATGGAAGCGGCAACTGTCAGTGCACGCATAAACATCGCAGCAGCTAAACGGCGCTATATACAGCGACAAAGAAACTGCATGATTTTTCGGGGGGAATAACTCCCCCCAAAAAGAATTAACTGTTATTTTGTATAAATTTATCTGCTTCTTCAAGGTTAGGAATATGGATAGTTTCAAAACAGCTGTCCGCACCTTCATTGACCTTAATAATTTGACGCATCATTCTGGTCAAAATGCCTTGAGGACCGAATTCAATCCACTTTCTGACCCCATGTTCGTATTGATTGCAAATAATTTCAATCCAGTACACAGAAGAGGTCATCTGTTTTTTTATGGCGGAACGGAGTTTTTCCGCCTCTGTCAAGGGTTCACCGTTAATATTGCAATACACGGGAAATTCTGCATCATGGAAATCAAGTGTGCCTAAATACTTTGCAAATTCCGCAGAAGCGTCAGCCATTAATGGTGTATGGAATGCACCGCTTACAGCAAGAGGAATACATTTTCCGCCAAGATCCTGTGCTTTTTCAACGACTTCTTCAAGAGCCTGCTTATGCCCGCTGATAGCAAACTGTCCCGGAGTATTCCTATTGGCAAGACGTACCATTTTTCCGGAATGTTCTGAAACTTCCTTGCAGAGATTTTCCACCTGTTCTGCATTGAGGCGAAGCACTGCATACATGGAGCCAATACCTTCGGGATCAGCATCTGCCATAAGCTGTCCGCGCAGAGAAACAGCTTTTAATACCTCATCAAAACTGAGCACCTTTGCAGCAGCCAGAGCGCTGAACTCGCCAAGGCTATGCCCTGCTGTACAGCCCGGTTTAATATATTCCCGCGTATAAAGCCATAAACACAAATTTACAACAGTAATTGCAGGCTGCAAATTGCGGGTATTTGCCATGAGTGCGTTATCATTGCTTTCCCAATAAATTTCACGAAGCGGCACACCGCTGATTTTTTCAGCTTTATGCCATATTTCTTTCACTTCAGGGCTTTTTTCATACAAACGCTTGCCCATTCCAAATTTTTGAGAACCCTGTCCGGGGAATAAAATTGCAATACTCATGTTATCACCTATGAATAATCAACTGCACTGAATTTCATCAATCTATTCCAGTTGTGGTGGGATTCAATATACCGGATAGTACCGGTTTTGGCACGAATAACAAGGGAATGGGTTACAGCGCCGCCGCCCACAAATTCTACACCGTTGAGGAATGACCCGCCTGAAATACCAGTTGCGGCAAAAAATGCATCGTCAGATTTGATAAAACCTTCTATAGAAAGGATTTCGCGCATATCAACGCCGGCTTTTTCAATCGCTTCCCTTTCCACCATGGACTGCGGGTCAAGACGACCCAAGAGCTGTCCGCCGACGCCTTTCAATGCACATGCGGCAATAACACCTTCCGGAGTTCCGCCTGTTCCCATCATTACGTCAATACCGCCGCGGGGGTCAGCAACCATGAGCGCCCCTGCAACATCGCCGTCTGTATGGAGCTGGATTCTTGCTCCTGTTTCGCGAATTTCTTGGATAAGACGCTGATGACGAGGTTTATCGAGAACAAAAACAACAAGGTCATGCACATCTTTTCCGCGAGCTTTAGCAATATTTTTCAAGTTATCTTTGACAGGAGCATCAATATCAATCACATTGCGTGCTTCCGGACCAACAGCAATTTTTTGCATATAAAAGCTGGGACCGGGATTATACATTGAACCGGCAGCACAGGCACCAATAACAGAAATGGAATTAGGACGTCCGAGAGCCAAAAGATTTGTTCCTTCTACCGGATCAACGGCAACATCTAAACGCGGACCATCCCCCGTACCGATTTTTTCTCCGTTATATAACATTGGAGCGTGATCTTTTTCACCTTCGCCGATAATAACGGTTGCATCAACATCCAGTGAATTAAAGGAAAGACGCATAGCATCAACAGCTGCACCGTCACCGCCTTCTTTATTTCCTAAACCAAGCCAACGGGCTGCAGATAAGGCAGCTGATTCAGTGACGCGGACAAGATCAAAAGCTAAATTTTTTTCAGGAGCTTGCATAAAAACCTTCCCTCTTTATATTTTTTTCTCTTGATGTATATCAAGTTTTATCACAATCAGCAAGGATTAACCTTATATTTTTTTTCACTCGTTATTAAACCCATAGAAAGCACATAGTTCTATAAAAAGAAATCACTGTCTGTGGGCGTTAAATCCCAATGAACCTTTCCGTAATTCTTTTTTTGCTTGCGAATGAGCACATAAAGCGCCCCTGTGCCTCCGTCTTCCTGTTTTGCTGTACAAAAAGCTAAAACAACCCGCCTAAACGGATCTTTTGTAAACCATTCCTGCACCTTATTGCGTAAAACAGGCATGCCGTTTATGGAGTTTTTCCCTTTTCCTGTCACCACTAAGACAGTGCGTAGTCCCCGCTGATAGGAATTTCTAAAAAATGCAATCAAGTTATGATAGGCTTGTTCCGCATTCAAACCATGCAAATCAATATGAGCTTCCGGGCTGTATTGACGGTTTTGCAGTTTCCCCACTGTCATTAAATCTATCCCTACAATATGCCCCTCGATAAAATCTTCTGTAGCACTCAGGGCAAACTCCAATTTTCCTTCCATAAATTCCTGCATGGGATTAACAACCGGAGGAGGCGTAAGCGTATTTTCTTTTATGCAGGGAATAATCTCACGCCCTTTGCCCTCAAGGCTTTTAACATCCTGCATGGCTTTATAAAATTCGGTCAAATCTTCTTCATTTTCTTCTTGTTTTACCTGCACAGCAACATTTTTCAGTGACGGCTCAGATGCGGGCAATGCTGTTTTTTCTTTTTCAAAATGTTTTTTAGGCGCAGGCTTTTCTCCTTTCTTTTGCCGTGTTGATTTTTCCAAAAGTTCAGCCATAGTGCAGTCTTCAGAAAAATCGGCATGTACTTTTTTGTTGGAAGAAAGTTTACTGACTTCCCCTATGCTTGATAAAAACAGATGTGCATCATCATCAAAAGGAATATCTGCATGTTTTTCTTTCTTTATTTCAGTACGCTTATTTTTGGCTGCTGATTTATTTGCGTCTTTATCGGGAAATTCTATTCCGGAAAGTTTCGCAAAAGGATTGGCAAGCGTATCTTTTTCCTTATTCTTACTCATGTTATTTCCATATTCCGTTTATTTCATATTCACAATGAGGGCATTTTCCCCAAAATCCCTCTGTCACGTCAACAAAATATCCGTTTCTTTTTACAAGCACAGTCTGACAATGGGGACAAATCGTGTCATTTTCTTTGGAAACATTGCCATAATAAATATATTCCAAACCTGCCTCCTTACCAAGGAAAAAGGCTTTTTCAAGGCACTGCACAGGCGTTGCAGGTTTATTTCGCATTTTATAATCAGGATGAAAAGCGCTGATATGCCAGACTGTTTCTTTTCCTAAATTTTCAACAATAAATTTTGCCAATTGTTTTAATTCTTCTGCACTGTCATTTATCTCCGGAATAATGAGTGTTGTCACTTCCAAATGCAGACCTGCTTCTCTTACCCGCACACAAGAATCCAAAACCGGACGAAGGGAGGCTTTGCAGTAAGTGCTGTATGTCTGTTCCGAAAAAGCTTTTATATCTATATTAAACGCATGCATATACTCTTTTAATACGGAAAAGCTTTGTTTTGAAAAATAGCCGTTGGAAATAAAAAGATTTGCCTTTTCATGCTGCAAAGCAAGTTCTGCAAAATGAAGTGCCTGCTCAAAAAAAACAGTTGGTTCATTATAGGTATACGCCAAGCTTTCAATATTTTTTTGACAGGCAAACCGGATTAACTCCTCCGGATTATACGCTTGACCCAAAAGGGGTTTTAAGTTTTCAAAATCAGAGGCAGGGAGCCTGTCACTCTCCGCAGCTGTCACTAAAGAATAATTTTGGCACCATGCACATTGAAAATTACAGCCGGCAGTACCGAAAGAAAGGGCTTTTGACCCCGGTTTAAAATGATAAAAAGGTTTCTTTTCAACAGGATCAATATTGACAGCTGCCAAATGCGTATCCACAAGCGTAAAAATATCCCCGTCCTTATAATACCGAACACGGCATTTTCCAAGGGGATTTTCCGCTGACAAACGGCAAAAATGTGAGCAAAGCCTGCACACTGCCCCGCTTAGGGCATTGCTGCCTGCTTTATCCCACATTTTTGCAATCATCATGAAACCTATTTCAAGTTTTCAGCTATAATTTCAAGACTGTGTCTTACTTTAATATTGGAATTGTTCCGTCCTAAAATATCCGCAATTTGCATCATGCAGGCAGGGCAGGCAGTAACCACTTCTTCTGCACCGCTCTTCATAATGTTTAAGCCTTTGCGTGTACCAATCTTCAAGGAAAGTTCAGGCTGTGTCAGTGTAAAACTGCCGCCGCAGCCGCAGCACTTATCCGCTTCCGCCATTTCTACAAGGGTGTAGTTATCATTGAGCTTCATCAGTTCTCGCACTTCCTTTGAAATGCCCAAAGATTTTTTCAAGTGGCAGGATTCGTGATAGGTGATTTTTGTTGCATTTTCCTTTGGAGCAGCATGGCCGGTATCAACTTTCAGGATATTATACAAAAAATCATGGATATCAATGGATTTTTCACTAATTTTCTTAAGTGTGTCCCGTTCTTTCCTGCTATAGTTTTCTGACAAATGATACCACCATTTATGCAGGGTTTCTGTGCAGGAAGGACAGGCACTGAGAATATAGTCAGCCTTATCAAGTCCAAGCCGTTCAAAAACAGCGATATTATTTTTTACAAGTTCATCATAGCCGACTTTATCTCCGGAAGCCAAGGCAGGAAGCCCGCAGCAGGAAAAATCATCAGGCATGATAACCCCAACGCCGTAATGCTTTAACAATTTAATCACGGCGTCACCGATTTGGGTATAGACTTTATCCGTCATACAGCCGGGGTAAAAAATAACATTGATTTTCTTGGTGCTGTCCCCTGTCAAAACACCATACTCATCATGCAGCTGCTTTTTGGGCAGCGTTGGCATATGCCTTGCGCCTAAAAAGGGCTTGAGGAGTGGAGCTGTTGCTGTTTTTTGTGCATTTTTCTGTCTGCGCAGAATGAGCCCCTGAAAAAGTGATCCGGTATGAATAGCTTTTGAAAATAATTTCGGGTGTGTCAGTAAGGATTGGAAAATAAGCTTTTTCAAAGGAGAAAGCTTTAAATACTGGGTCAAAGCAATTCTTCCTTCAATAAAAATATCCAATGTTTTTACACCGGTAGAACAATTGTGTTCACAAGCTCCGCATAAAAGACAGCGTGTTAACCGTTCTTCAACAGCCTTTGGATCTTTAATAAGCTCATATGCCAAATTTTGTAAAAGAACAATTTTTCCCCTTGCAACATCAGCTTCTCTGCTTGTTTGCGCATAAACAGGGCAAACTGCCTGACAGTTTCCGCAGCGCATACAAGAAGCTAAAAGGTCATCAATCTTGATAAGGGATTGTCTTAACTGTTCCATATCATTCATATTAAATACCTACTAATTTTTGTGAGTTAAAAAGACCCTTCGGATCAATAGCTTTTCTCATTCTGCGTGAGAACATAATGGTTCCGCGGGAAGTTTCTTTTTCAAGCCATTTTGCTTTCGCTGTACCAATGCCGTGCTCACCGGAAAGTGTACCGCCAAGAGCCAAAGCAACGTTGAAAATTTCATCGACAGCGGCTTCAACGCGGACAAATTCTTCATGGTCACGTCTGTCACACAAAATTGTAGGATGTAAGTTACCGTCCCCTGCATGTCCAAATGTTCCCATTTGCACATTGTACTTTTTGGCAATTTCATTGAGAGCTTTTACCATGGCAGGAATTTGGGAACGAGGAACTGTGGCATCTTCCAAAACTGTTGTCGGACGCAGACGGGCAAGTGCGGGAAGGGCGTTTCTTCTGCCTGCCCAAATTTTATTCTTTTCTTCTTCATTTTGTGCCACATGGATATCTGTTGCACCGCATTCTTTAAGCACTTTTTCCACAACTTCTGCTTCATCAGCAACTTGCTGCGGGTGACCGTCAACTTCAATCAATAAAAGTGCATCCGCATCTTTTGGCAAACCAATATGTTTATCTTCTTCAACATAATTGATGGTTGCATGGTCTAAAAATTCCAAGGTACAAGGTACAACGTGAGCAGCAATAATACCTGCAACGGCTTCAGAAGCTTTTTGCACATCGTCAAAAATTGCCATCATGGCTTTGGACGCCTTCGGAGGCGGAACAAGTTTCAAAATAGCTTTGCTGATAAAGCCAAGGGTGCCTTCCGAACCAATCATCATACCTGCAAGGTTATAGCCTGTTACGCATTTTACGGTGCGGGAACCTGTTTTTACAAGTTCTCCTTCGTAATCATAAAATTCCAAACCCATGACATAATCTTTGGTGACACCGTATTTCAAACCGCGCAAACCGCCTGCATTTTCTGCAATGTTGCCGCCAATGGTGGAAATACTTTGTGAGCCCGGATCAGGAGGATAAAAAAGTCCTTTTGCGCGGACTTCTTTTGCAATTTGTTCCGTAATGGCACCCGGTTCCACAACAGCATAAAGATCTTGCGTATTGATTTCCAAAATTTTATTCAATTTTCCTGTGGCAATAACAACAGTATCTAAAGAATCCGGAATTGTTCCGCCGGAAAGGTTGGAACCGGATCCGCGAACTGTAATGTGCAAGCCTTCTTCATAACATTTTTTTACAATAGTTCCGATTTGTTCTGTTTTCGTTGGCAATAAAACCAGTGAAGGGACACGTGCTTCTAATACCGCAGCATCAAAGGAATATGCATGTCTGTCAATTTCCTCTGATAAAACATTCTCTTTGCCTAAAAGCGTTTCAAACTCATTAATCAATAATTTTGAAATCATACACTTCTCCTTTTTAAAATTGTCAAAACCAATATGCCATAACCGGTTTCACTGTAAAACATCTCAGCGAAACCAGCCTTTTATTGCATAATAAATCACCATGCCAAGAGCAATGCAAAACATAATGCCTAAACAAACCGGATAGGCATATTGATAGGTATATTCCGGCATATGCTCAAAATTCATCCCATATAAGCTGGAAATAAATGTCAAAGGCAAAAAAATGGAAGAAACGACAGTCAGCACTCGCAGACGCTTGTCAGATAATTGCCGTAAATGTGAATCTATGCGGTGCAGCTGGTCTTCCAGACGGTTATCAAGTTTACGCATACTATGTTCAAGGTGCGTCAAGGTATCCAAAATATCATTGAGCATTTTTCTGGTTTCAGCAGGATACAAAGGGGCGACTAAAATAGTCCGAAGCAGCGTGCAGGCAAACAAAAATTCCTCGCATTGCCCTGTAATATTCAATAATCTTCCTTTTATTTCAACGATTTTATCATTGACCTGTACCCCCGGCACGCTTTCCAACGAGGCGATAAAACTGCTGATAATGCTCCGTGCTTCAAGATAATTGTTAATTAAATGCTCTTCAACACATTCAAGAAGATAAAGCAAAAAGAAGACACCTTCTTTTCCTTCCAGTTTTTCTCCCAGTGACAGCTGCTGATAGGCTTTATCCAAAGTTTTGCTTTCACTTCTTGTAATGCTGACAACAACATTGCCCACTAACAGTAAATGAATAAAATGGGTGAGTTCTTCCCAATGATTGGAGCTTGGTATGCGCAAATACATGCCGGTAGGCTGGATAACTTCCACCCGTGGAAATGCCTTTCTGTCGTTGAAAAAGAGCTTTTCAGATTCAGAAATGGGCAAGGTTTCCACCAAATCCCTCCATTCTTCCTCTGTAGCAACTTCGTAATTGACCCAGTAAACATTTTGCGAATGTTCCTCAAAAAGTTTATTCAAGGCTATTTCTTCATCTGCTTCTTTGCAAACATTATTATGGATATAAACAACTTTTTTTTCCATAATAGCACCTAATTTTATTCTTTTGTCAAAATTTCCAGCGTTAAATTGTGGTTGGTAAAGACACAAATATCCCCGGCTATTTCCATAGCTTCACGGGCAATTTCTTCTGCATCAAGACTGCTGTGCTTGAGCAGCGCCTTTGCAGCAGAAAGGGCAAAACTTCCGCCGGAACCAATGGCAGCAATTCCGAAATCCGGTTCAATAACATCTCCTGTTCCTGTTAAAATCAAAATATGCTCATAATCAGCAACAAGGAGCATTGCTTCAAGCTTTCTTAAATATTTATCACTTCGCCAGTCTTTTGCAAGCTCTACAGCTGCCCGTGTCAGATTGCCTCCGCTTTCTTCGAGCTTTGCTTCAAAGCGTTCAAAAAGCGTAAACGCATCTGCCGTTGCGCCTGCAAAACCTCCTATAACTTTTCCTTTATAAAGACGGCGTACTTTTTTGGCAGTATGTTTCATAACCATACTTTGCCCCATGGTCACCTGACCGTCACCGGCGATTACGACTTTATTATCTTTTTTTACCGCTAAAATAGTCGTCCCACGAATTTCCATATTTGCTATCCTTTATTTCCAATATTTTTTCCGCTCTGCCAAAATGTTTTGCGCCTTTTTTAACCGTTCTTTTTCCTGAGAGGAACTTGCAAGATTATCTGCCCTTTTGAGCCATGAATTTGCCCTTCCTTCATTATTTTTATAAATTTCCGCCAAGGCCAACTGCAAATATCCGTCAAATTCTTTCCCCTGACGTCCAAGCACACGTCCATAGAAATTTAACACTTCACCGTCTTCCGGTGCATATTTTAACACTTTTTCATATTCACGCTGCGCTTCAAGCACCTGATTTTCACTGTCCAGCAAACGGGCATGAAAAAAAATTGCCATATAATCACGCGGGTTGATACGGATTGCTTTTTCAAGATACGTTCTTGCAGGTGAAAATTCACCCACATCAAAATAAAAACGTCCTAATTCTCTGTTCATCAAAAAATCATCCGGAGCAAGTTCCACAGCTTTTTGCAAATATTCTTCCGCCTGCTTTATTTGATTACGCTTACGGGCCACAATGCCTAATCCCATATAATCATATGCCGTTTTTTTGCCGGAAAAATAATTGTCAGCAAAACGCATGTCCGCATAATACGCAACAGCAAGGCTTTTTGCACGGATAAATTTTGTATTATCAAGAGTAAAGCGGTGAGCGGGTTTTAACGTGCGGACAAAGGAATTAACGGTGGCTATACGGGCATTAATATTGGGGTGAGTAGATAAATAGGTAGGAAAATCAGATCCTCCTCCCAGACTTTTATTTTGCAAAACCTGAAAAGCCTTTGCCATACCCTGAGGGTTATAGCCTGCCTTCAGCATATACTGTAAGCCAAATTTATCTGCTTCGCTTTCATCATCACGATTATAACTGAGCATTGCCGCCTGAGTTGTTGCCACGGAACCTGCTATCAAAGCACCGGAGGCTTCGCCTCCGCCGGCAAGAGCCGCCCCCACCAAAGCAACAAGCGTTCCAATGCTCAAATACTTGCTCCTGTCAATCCGGGAAGCAATATGGCGCTGGGTAACGTGTGCAATTTCGTGGGCTAAAATACCTGCAAGGGAATCTTCATCTTCAATATTGATTAATAATCCTGAAAAGACACAAACATAGCCCCCGGGAGTTGCAAAGGCATTCAGCACGGGGCTATAGATAACATTTGTTTCAAAATTAAAAGGCTGCGGGGGAGCGGTGGTTAAAATTTTCTGCACAACAGACTGAACATATAATTTTATTTCCGGTTCCTCAATAATGGGCAGGCGCGCTTTGACAAGAATTTCAAATTCTTTCGCCAGTTCTTTTTCATCCCGTACACTAAAATCTTTAAACAGCTGAGCATGGGAAACATGAAAAGGAAGAATAACAGCAAGAAGAGCTATCATACAGGTTGCAATAATTTTCTTTATCATATTTCCTCACCATTTTCATAGTGTTACGGTTTATCAGGCAGTGTGATTAATCGCCCATACCTGTCCGTTTTGCGTATCACGAACTTCCACATGCATTGCCGTCAATTTTTCACGGATACTGTCAGCCGTTGTAAAATTCTTATTTCTCTTCGCTTCAAGCCTTTGCGCGAGCAAGGTTTCAACCTGCTCGACATCAATATTTAAACGCTTTGCATTCAAATCCCGCAAAGCAAGGAGCATGGCAGCAGGTTCTGCACCAAAAACGCCTAAAATCCGTGACCAAACTGCTGCCTCTTCAAGAACTTGCTCTAAAAATGCCTTTGTTCCGTCTTTGCCGCGAAGAGCTTTTTCTTCAAGCACTCTGTTTACAAGGCGTACAGTTCCGAACACATGTCCCAAGGCTCCTGCAGTATTAAAATCATCGTCCATGGATTCTAAAAAGGCTTGCTTCAATCCTTCAAATTCTTTGACAATATCTTCAGGCATTGCCATTTTTTTATTAAATTCTTTTTGCAGGGCAGCATGGACTTCAGCTAAACATTCATACACGCGCACAAGCCCTTTTTCGGCATCGTCCATGGTTACAAAGCTGAAATCTATAGGACTTCTGTAATGTTTGCTTATCAGGAAGAAACGCAGCGCCTCAGGATGTCTGGATTCCAAAATATCCCGTATGGTTTTAAAGTTCCCTAAGGATTTTGACATTTTTTCAGAATCAATTTGCACAAAACCATTATGCACCCAAAATTTAGCAAATTCCCCGCCAAGAGCAGCTTCACTCTGTGCAATTTCATTTTCATGATGCGGAAAAATTAAATCCTGTCCGCCGCCATGGATATCCAGCGGCAGCGATAAGTTCTTTTCACTCATGGCAGAACATTCTATATGCCAGCCCGGGCGCCCTTTTCCCCAAGGACATTCCCAAAACGGTTCACCGGGTTTTGCGCTTTTCCAAAGGGCAAAATCAAGGGGATCTTCTTTTTCTTCACCGGGCTGTATTCTTGCCCCTGCACGCATATCGTTAATATCCCGACCGGAAAGTTTGCCGTACTCTTTAAAGGAACGAACACGAAAATACACATCGCCGGAAGGTGTTGCATACGCAAAGCCCTTAGTAATCAAATTTTCACAAAGTTCAATCATTTCAGGGATATATTCTGTCGCTTTTGGTTCAATATCAGCACGGCGGACATTCAGTTTGTCCATATCTTCATGGAAAGCTTTTATATATCGTTCCGAAATATCTTTTGAGCTGACATGTTCCTGATTGGCACGATTGATAATTTTATCATCAACATCGGTAAAATTACGGACAAAGGTTACCTGATTGCCTTTAAATTCCAAATAACGGGCAATAACATCAAATACAACAGCAGAGCGGGCATGTCCGATATGACAAAGATCATAGGCTGTAATACCACAGGCATACATGCCGACTTTTCCCGCAGCCTGTGGAATAAATTGTTCTTTTTTCTTTGTCATAGTATTATATATATACATAAAAACTCCTTATTTTTCATTTGACCTTATGAGTATACATAATAATTTGGCTTCCGTCAAAGAAAAGCAATTGTTATAATATGCTTTATTAATGGATAAAATTTGCCTGTTTTCTTTTTTATTGTATTTTTTTTTATTTCAAGTATACTTTTTTTCAAATTATATTGGAGTAAAGAGTATGTTAAACAAAGCCATGATTATTGGTCGATTAGGTCGTGAACCAGAACTTAAATACACACAAACCGGTATTCCTGTCACCACCCTCAATATTGCTACTGACGAAAGTTATCAGGATCGTGACGGCAACAGAGTTGAAAAAACAGAATGGCACAGAGTCATTGTTTTTCAGCGCCAAGCAGAAAACTGTGCCCAATACCTGAGCAAAGGCAGTCTTGTTTATGCGGAAGGGCGTATCCAAACAAGAAAATGGCAGGACCAGCAGGGTCAAGACCGTTTTACCACAGAAATTGTAGCCAATACCGTTCGTTTTCTCGATAAAAAAGGTGACAGAAATTCTGATGATTTTGCTCCGCAGTCTTCTCCAAAAGCAAAAAATAATCAAGAACCAATGGAAGATTATGGTTCCCCTTTCCCCAGTGAAGCAAGCGACATGGACGACGCACCGTTTTAAAAAAGGACGTATGCTATATAAAAATATGCCCATATAAAACAAAAAATCCCTCATTTGCAAAAAGAGGGATTTTTTGTTTCAGCTTTTATTTTTTATAGGGGATATGGTTTTTTGGGGAAGAGTTCCTCCTCAAAATAATAAACTCTCTCCTGCATCATTACTGCAAATCATTCGGAAAATACAGCTCGTTTTCAGTAAAGAAAAAGCGCCATTCCCTGTCAAAGCTTGCCTCACTGTCAGAGGCATGAATGGCATTGGCTGAAACATCTTGCCCGTATTTATGACGCAGGGTATTTTTTTCGGCAAGTTTGGGGTCAGTATTTCCGACCAATGCTCTAAAATCATTGATTGCATTTTCTTTTTGGATAACAAAACAAAGCACAGGACTTAAACACATATATTGGATAAGCTCATCAAAAAAAGGCTTATTTTCATGCTTTGCATAAAAATTCTTTGCTTTTTCTTCTGTAAGATGAAAAAGTTTCAGTCCGATAAGTTTATATCCGGCACATGCAATATCGTCTAAAATTTTTCCATAATGCTTTTTTTGCATGGCGTCCGGTTTGATTATTCCAAAACTATATTGCATAGTTCCTCCTAAAAAGTTGACGGCAGGGAAAAAACAATATTTTGATCTTTATAGGCTTGCCATTCTTTTAATGCCTGTATGGTTGCTTTTCTTACATGCCCGATAACAACAACCCGATTATGTTTTTTTGCCAGCCCATAGGCATGATTAAGTTCCTGCAAAATAAATTTTTTATCTGCTTCATTATCTATAAAAATATCCCGTTTTGCAACTAAAAATCCATTTTCTTTTCCAATGCGATAAATTTTTGATTGGGGTGTTGTTATACTGTCAAGCACTAAAAAATACGGTTTAATTTCCTGAACAGCGTTATAAAATTTAACAATAGCGTTTCTGTCAAGAGAAAATTTTGACCCCATATGATTATTGACGCCCTGAACATAAGGAATGGAAAGAATATTCCAATATAAAACATCACGCATTTGTTCATAGCTCATGGAAGTGTACAAACCGCTTTTCCCAATATCCACTTTTTTCCCATTCCGGGGCAATGCCTCCATTGGCTGATGCAAATATACCGGCAAACCTTTTTCATGGGCTAGAACAGCAACCATTACGGCATAGGTCGATTCAGGCCAAACAGAGAAAATGACAGGATAGGGCAAATCCATGCACTCTTTTGCAAAGGCGAGATTTTCTCCGACATCGTCTAAAACCAAAGTAATATAGGATTTATAACTTGCAAGCAAACTAAAAACCGCAATACGTTCTTTCAGCTCCTTCAAACGGATAACATGGGTAATGAGCCCTTTATGCACCACATAATAAAAATTGTTTTCAAAATGCACGGAACAGGAAAGGTTCTGCGTGTTCATATAATTTTTAAATTTCTCAAAAAATTCTTCATTTTCTTTGCCTAAATAGTACATATACTCCGGCGTTTCATCATGAACCAATTGATACACTACAAAAGGATATGCTTTTTTATCTTTTGTAAAATGAATTCCGTTATCTGCATAAATACAGGATTTCTGCGGGATTTCCCGTTTCAAGAAACTGTCCACAGCCTTGTGAACAGCCCAAACAGAGGACAACAGTTCGCTGTCGAAAGGATAATTTTGCTCGATAGTTTTTTTTAAATCAGGAGCGGGATCATGATGGGCATTATAAGCTGCAAAATACATATCAGACGCTTTATAAAAACTCTTACGCAGCAGTAAATTCTGCTCTGTCTGTTCTGTCTGCAGGGAAGTATTTTCTTCCGCAACATTTTTGCGGCTTTCCGTATTTGTATTTTTTTCATACAAAAATTGTGACAACAACGCAGAAATGCCAAAATACACGGATAAACAGCAACAAAAGAACAAAAAACCGGTTAAAATCCGTTTTGTTCCGGCAAAAATGGATTTTCTGTTTTGGACAATATCACGCAGCCATGTAATCATTCTTTACTCAATAAAAAAAGGACTTGTTTTCACAAGTCCTTATACTAAACAAAAAGAAATATTCTGTCTATGCTTCAATTATTTAATTTTTTGAATAGTAGGCAAAGATTTGACGAGCTGTAAAGCAACACGCAGCTGATTATCTTTTTCCAATAATTCTTTACTTTCAATATCTTGTGACAGCGTTTCTTCCTTTTTAGCGGTATTTGTTTCAAGGTGTCTTGTTAAATCTTTTTCACGCACGGAAAAACTATTTTTGTCTGCTTCACGCGGATTTTCCCAAAGCACTTCAAAATCAGGAACAATGCCTTCTGCCTGGATAGATTTTCCGGAAGGTGTATAATACAAGGCAACGGTTAATTTCAAGCCTGTGCCGTCCGGCAAAGGAATAACATTTTGTACAGAACCCTTGCCAAAAGTTCTTTCACCCACAATTAAGGCACGTTTTTGGTCACAAAGAGCTCCCGCCACAATTTCAGAAGCTGATGCGGAACCGGCGTTCACAAGCACGACAAGGGGTGCTTTGACATCATCATCTTGTTTTTGTGCCTTGTATTCCAGTTCGTCATTGCCGTCACGTCCTTTCATGGACATAATCACTCCGTCCTCAAGGAACATATCAGCAATATTAATGGCAGAATCAACAAGTCCGCCGGGATTATTGCGCATATCAAGAACAATACCCTGAACAGGGGATTTTTTCATCACTTTATCAATTTCTTTTCTTAAATCAGCAAAGGTATTTTCACTAAAGCGGGTCAACCGTACCCAATAATAGCCATTTTCCAATTCTTTTACTTTCACTGTACGATAGGGAATATCGTCCCGTTTTAATTTTACGGATACGGGAGCATTGGAATTTTTATGCAAAATAAGCAAGGTAAGTTCTGTTCCCTTTTTACCCCGCATAAGATTGGCTGCTTCCGACAATGTCATTTGATCGGTGAATTTTCCGTCAATGGAAAGAATTTGGTCACCGGCTAAAATTCCTGCTTTATAGGCAGGCGTATCTTCGATAGGAGTCACAACGGTAACAACGCCATTAATTGTGGTAATTTCCACACCAATGCCGCTAAATTTACCTACATTTGTTTCCTGCATTTGTTTGAATTCATCTTTATCCATCATGGCAGAATGAGGGTCTAATCCTTGCAGCATACCCTTTAATGCCCCGTCAATCAATTCCGGCTGCTTGACTTCTTCAACATAATATTGTTCTACAATATCAAGGACTTGGCTAAAACGCCGTAAAGAATCATAATCAACATCAGCACTCACAGCTTTCATATATGTGCCGCCTGCCAAAAAAGCGGCGATAACAACAGAAAAACAAACGGTCAGTCGAATAAATTTACGCATCTATGCCTCCAATAATACACAACACAAATCGTATAAACTTTTTATCATAAAATAGCAATAAATTTGTAGGTTAATTTTCTGATTATCCCCTCATTTGACAGAAAACACAAAAAAAAATATAGTACGTAAAATCATTATTCGAGGAAAATATGAATAAAAAAATACTGTGGGGGCTTATTGCTCTTCTTTTGATTGCAGGCGGCGGATATTTTTATGTTAATAAAATTAATGCTCAGGTTGAAGAAATTGCAAAAGCAACACTTGCCCATAATCATATTACCCATTCCGATGTAAAATATAATTGTTTAGGCAAAACATTAACCATAAAAAATGTGGTTTTTCCTTACAGTGATAACGAAGTTAAAATAGATAACAGTGCTGACGAAATTATTATTAAAGGCATCAACGCAGATTCTTTAAAAAAAACGTCGGAAGATAAGGTTCTTCTTTGTGACGAAATTCAATTTAATACTATAAAATCAACAGTCTATGCATATGGAAATGAAGAACTTATCACCACTACGGATCAAATAAGTATCAAAAAGCCTTTGCTCAATTTATTGAAATTAATTTCTCTTCATCGCACTGCACCCTACTCTGAAGAATATTTCCAACATCTTCTGGATATTCGTCATAATGGCATTACATTCCAAAATATCAGCATGCAGGCATTTAAAGGAAGCAGCAGTGAAGCAAGTTTCATGGTAAAAAATATTGCGTTCCCTGCTTATACCGGCGGCACATTTGATATTGCATACCATGACATTAATATACAAAGCAAACCTCTTAATCTCAATTTTGAAAAAATTGAACTCAAAAATATTGCCCTTCCCACAGCAAAATATTTAGCAGAAATCAGCCAAACCGTTATGCGGTTAAATGAATTGGAACGTTCCAGCGAATTTGAAAATAACCCTTCTGCAATCCTCGAATACGAAACGCTTTCCGAACTTCTTATCAACAAGCTTTTTAATTATCCCCATGTCCCATTCCTTGAAGAAGTCAAAATCCTCAATTCTGCCATCTATTTAAATGAAATTGAGGAAGTTGCCCAAAGCCCTATCACCTTAAAAGAGCTTTCTTATCTTTTTGATGAAAATGATACGGCATTAAAAGTAAATTCCACAGTCAATGAGCTTACTCTTGCAAAAGAATTTTTAAAAAATATTGTCAGCCCGGAATCTCTTGAGCTGTTCACAGAAAAGTTTGCCAACGGCATGGTTTTTTCATTAAACCAATCTGCCGAACTGACAAAAGAAACCGGACACTTCACACAAGATACACAATTTTCCGTCCGGGAATTAGCCCGGCTTTCTGCCCAAGTTGGGGGAAAAATCCTCAATAAAGATAAAAATCTCTTTTTGGCAAATTATAATATGCTATTCGACGATATAACCTTTGAACAACTGGATGAAATTTTGCAAAATCTCAGTTTGAATGCATTGGAATTTAATTATACCGATACGGGCTTTATTGACTTTGCTTTCAAAATTGCAGCCAATGAAACGGGATTTCCCGCAGCTGCATTAAAAGATGAAATTCTTGCCGCCCTCCAAGCAGAAATTGACAGTTTCAGAGAAAGTGAAGACGTTACCATTATCGATAAAGAAATTATAAGTATCCTTGAAACGCTCATTGAAACCATTAAAAGCACAGGAAAATTCCTTGTTAAAGTAACCTTAGCAGACGAAATGTCACTCAAAAAGCTTCTGGATTTGGAAACTGTGCCCACGTATAAGTTTGAAGTAAGCGCCCAATAAAATAACAGCCCCTTTGAAAAGGGGCTTTTTTTGCTGACAAAAGGAAAATTATGTTTCATTTTATACTTACCGGACTGGCAGCAGGATTTCTTGCCAGTATTCTGGCAGGAATTTTTGGCAGAAACGGCAGTTCATGGTTTTGGATTTGTTTTATTTTCCCGCCTGCCATTATTATTCTTTTAATAATGGGAGAAGACAAAGAATATTTCCGACAGGAAGAATTGAAACGGCAACAGGTAAATGAATACACAGAATGCCCCTATTGTGCAGAACTTGTTAAGAAAAAAGCAAAGGTCTGCAAGCATTGCGGGCGGGATATTGTGCCTAAAGAAATTGAATTATAAATGCTTAGTTATAGAAAGAGGTTGAGAATCAATTATTTATAAAACGTATCTTCCTGTTTTTCTGAAAGAAAAACAGGCAATGTGGGGGTATGGGGGAG
>OFFB01000262.1_pt1 | contig 55589 bp, 43 predicted proteins | sample 1521281 | NCBI WGS metagenome assembly OFFB01 (sample SAMEA3504109, study PRJEB24116) | mouse gut metagenome | biome: mouse gut; feature: mouse-associated habitat; material: faeces | place: Denmark | collected 2011
GAAAGGCTTGCAGTACGACCCTGATGTAAATACAACGCTTGCCTTTGTGCATACCCTTGCAGACGGAGACAGGGATTTCTCTTTTTATCGGGAACATGGGGCAGACACGATGCTGCAAGAGGAGGAAGTTCCAAAAGCGTTGATAGAAGAAAGCCGTATTTTTCATTTTGGATCGTTGTCCTTGACGGACGAACCTTCTTCCTTGGCAACGAAAAGGGCGGTGACTTATGCCAAGGAAGCAGGCGCATTGATTTCTTTTGATCCCAATCTGCGTCCGCCTCTGTGGAACAGCATGGAGGCTGCAAAGGAAGCAATCTGGTACGGGATTGAAAATTGTGATATCTTGAAAATTGCGGATAATGAGATACAATGGCTGACTGCAAAGCAAGATTATGACGAAGGCGTTGACGTGCTTCGTAAGCGGACGCATGCTAGTCTGATCAATGTGACGCTTGGCAAAGAAGGAAGCATTGCTTATTACCAGGACCAAAAGGTGTTTGGCAGGCCGTTTGCAAATGATAAAGTCGTAGATACCACGGGGGCGGGCGATACGTTTTGCGGCTGCGTGCTGGCTTATGTGCTGGCGCATGGACTGGAAAGCTTGAAAGAGGAACAGTTGTTAGAAATGCTGCTGTTTGCCAATGCGGCTGCTTCCATTGTAACGACTAGAAAAGGCGCCATCCGTTCTATGCCGATAAGGCAGGAAGTGGAAGCGCTGTTTGTGTAGAGCCAGATGACGGAAGCGTTGTTGAACGCAATGCGCAGATTCGTCATGCAGCAAGAAAAGGAAGATTCATGCAGTATATTAGTTATTATCAATGTCCGCTAGGAAAGATGCTTCTTACGAGTCAAGGCACAGGTCTGACTGGGGCTTGGATCGACGGGGCAAAATACAGCGCAGGTTACTTGGAGCGGCAACAAGAACAATTGGAATTGCCAGAATTTGCCCAGGCGAAAGAATGGCTGAACATTTATTTTTCTGGAAAGATGCCCAAAGCTGCGCCGCCTTTGGACTTAAAAGGGTCGGCGTTTCAGCTTGCAGTATGGGAAATCTTGCAAATGATTCCCTATGGACGGACAGTTACATATGGTGAGATTGCAAGTGAAATTGCAAAAAAGAGGGGAATTTCCAGAATGTCGGCTCAGGCAGTCGGCGGTGCGGTGGGGCGCAATGCCCAGCGTAGCCATAGCCTTGTGGAGGGTGTTGAGGATAGCGTGGTCGCCGCAGCCGGGACACCAGCGCACGGCCTGATCGCTCTTGTAGTCTGAAGGGGTGTATGTTGTTTCTGACATGGCTTAGTCCTCCTCCATATATTTTGTTACGCGGTCAACGATTTCGCCGACCGAGAAAGGTTGTCCTTGTATCTTGTTGATTCTCTGAATATGCGCGTCGGGATAGCGGCACTGCAGGAAGTCGGCGAACATGCCGGTGTTGAGCTCTGCCACAATGATACGGCGGTAGCGCGCGATGATGTCGGCGGTGTTTGCCGGCAGGGGGTTGATATACCTAAAGTGAGCCAAGGCGATTGGTTTGCCGGCGGCGTTGAGTTCTTCCACTGCGCTGCGCAGATGACCGTAGGTGCCACCCCAGCCAACGAGCAGAGTGTCGGCGTCGGGGCAGCCGTTGAGCTCGAGAGCAGGGATATCATCGGCAATACGTGCTATTTTCTCGCGGCGCAGATTCACCATCTTCTCATGGTTGACGGGGTCGTTGGAGATAGCGCCCGACACGGCGTCTTTCTCCAGACCACCGAGGCGGTGAGTGGCGCCTTCAGTGCCGCCTACGGGCCAGTAGCGGCCAAGATTGTCGCGGCGGTCGTAGGGGTGCCATGTATGGTCGACAAGTTTTTCTGCCGGCACGTCGGGAGTCTTGATTTCAGGATATTCGTCAGCCTCGGGCACACGCCACGCCGACGAACCGTTGCCGATGAAGGCGTCGCTGAGAAGGATGACGGGAGTCATGTGCTCCACAGCTATGCGGCAAGCCTCGAAAGCCATGGTGAAGCAGTCGGTAGGCGAAGCCGGTGCGACGACAGCCACGGGCGACTCGCCGTTGCGGCCATAGAGAGCCTGCATGAGGTCGGTCTGCTCGGTCTTGGTGGGAAGGCCGGTAGAGGGACCGCCGCGCTGCACATCGATCACCACAAGGGGCAGCTCGGCCATGACAGCCAAGCCGATACCCTCGCTCTTGAGGGCGAGGCCGGGGCCTGAGGTCGAGGTCACGGCGAGGTTGCCGGCAAACGAAGCGCCGATAGCCGAGCATACGCCGGCGATCTCATCTTCCATCTGGCATGCTTTCACGCCGAGATCCTTGCGCTTTGCAAGCTCGTGGAGTATATCTGTAGCCGGGGTTATGGGGTAAGAACCGAGGAAGAGCGGACGTCCGCACTTCTCGGACGCCATGATAAGGCCCCATGCGGTGGCGGTGTTGCCGTTGATGTCGGTGTAGATACTGGGCTTGGGGTCTTCGGTCTCTACGCGGTAGGTAGATACTGAGGCATGGATATTGTGGCCGTAGTCGTAGCCTGCCTGAAGAACCTTTGCATTGGCCTCGAATACAGCGGGCTTCTTGCCGAATTTCTTGCGAAGATGGTGGAGTGCGGCCTCGAGCGGACGGTCGAAGAGCCAGCACACAAGGCCTAAGGCGAATATATTGCGGCATTTGAGAATACCCTTGTTGTCGAGCCCGGAGTCGGCGAGGGCGGCTTTTGTCATTGTAGTGACAGGCACCTCTACAATCTGAGCCTTGATACCGAGCTCCTCGAAAGGATTCTCGGTGGCATAGTTGGCCTTCTTGAGGTCACTCTCGCGGAACGAGTCAATGTCGACGATAATCACGCCGCCGGGTTTGAGGAAGCGGTGATTCTGCTTCAAGGCAGCGGCATTCATCGAGATGAGCACATCGCAGCTGTCGCCGGGAGTGTGCACTCCCTTGCCGACACTCACCTGAAAGCCCGACACGCCGCCGAGCGAGCCCTGCGGGGCGCGGATTTCGGCCGGATAGTCAGGAAAGGTCGACACCTGATTGCCAAGGCCGGCCGACACATTGGTAAAGATGTTGCCTGCGAGCTGCATTCCGTCGCCGGAGTCTCCTGAGAAGCGGACAACCACTTTATCGAGTGTTTTTACATTGGTATTCTCCAACATAGCAGTGTTAGTTTTGTATTCATTAAGGCGATTTGTGGTGCAAAAATAAGCACAATTGTCGAAACGGCAAATCTTTTTCGCAAAAAGTTAGCGTGCTTTTGAAGAAAGGCGTATCACGGTGAACGAATACGGCGGCAAAACGGCTTCGGGAAGCGAAATCTCTACCTTTTTGACGGCGGTGTCGGTGGCTGCCGGATCGCCGGCAAGTTGCTCGGCCATGACTTTTTCAGCCGTCACGCCCAAGGGCACGAGGTCAAGATTGACATTGGCAGCCACGGGCAGCATGTTGACAAGTTTGACGATATAGTCGCCCGTAGCCTCGTCTTTTACTATCGAGCTGCCGACGCGGGCTTTGGCTTTATCGTTGTCGGTGGCGATGTTTACAGCCGCGGGCATGTATGAGTTGCCGCTGTTGTTGCCGTAGAGTTTCTGTACCTGATAATCGACGGTAGGATAAACCGAGGTATTGTCGAAATATATCAGGTCGGGACGCCATTGTGTGTGGCCGTTCTTGGCAAGCAGAGGGGCGTAAGAGGTCATTGTCACCACATCGGCATTGCGCTCCACATCGGTGAGATAGAGGGCGATGGAGAGTGCTGTCTCGAGTGTAGAGGGGCGGCCGGGAGCATGCGAGGCATATTCACCGAGGTATACCTTGGTGCCGGTGCGGGGATATTTGTCGTAGAAATCGCGGTTGTAGATATACCAGCCCGGGGCAACGTAGTAGTGCTCGTCAACCATAGGAATGTCGAGCTCGCGTGCAAGCTCCCATCCGGCCTCATAGTCAGAGCCCTCGAAGAAGGGGCCTACGGTGCCTATGACTGTCACCTCGGGGTATTTCTCGCGCACGGCGTCGTAGATCATCTTGAAACGCGGCACAAACACTTCGCCGATAAGGTCTTCATTGCCTATGCCAATATATTTGAGATTGAAAGGCTCGGGATGTCCGGCCTCGGCGCGGCGCGCGCCCCACTCGGTGGTAACGTCGCCGTTGGCGTATTCAATCAGGTCGAGCACATCCTGCACATAATCGGGCATTTCTTCCCATGGCAGACCATTCTGCTGACCTTGCGATGTAATGTCGTTGTGCGAGTGGTGGGCATGGCGGCTCGAGTTCTGGCAAGGCACGCCTGCAGCGACTACGGGCAGGGGCTCGGCTCCGATATCCTCGCAGAAAAGGAAGTATTCGTGATATCCGAGGCCGCGGGTCTGATGATAGCCCCAAAGGTTATAGAGGGGCTTGCGGGCTTCGAGCGGGCCGATAGAGCCTTTCCAGTCGTAGATATTGTCGACGCCGTTGCCATGGGCCACGCAGCCCCCGGGGAAGCGCACGAAGCGAGGCTTGAGGTCGGCGAGGGTCTGCGCGAGGTCGGGGCGAAGACCGTTGGCTCGTCCGCGGAAGGTCTTGGCAGGGAAGAGCGACACCATGTCGAGGTCTACCGGGCCTTTTGCAGCCGAGAGTTGCAGCGAGGCATTGGTAGCCGAGGCCGATGGTTTGAGACTCACGGCATAGTCTGACCACTGCGATGACTTGACATTTATTTTCTTAGAAGCAAGCACCTTGCCGGCATTGTCGACAAGAGCCACGTTCAGCGCAAGAGGCTGCCGGGCACGCGCCTTGACGGTGAAGCGGTAGCTCTCGCCTTTGACAACGGCAATGCTGTCGTAGCCGTTGTTTACAAGTTTGTTGCCGGCTTGCAGGCGGGCATAATGCGCGTTGTTGGCATGTATCGGGTCGGCGGTCAGTACCTCGAAGTCGCCGCTCCATGCCGTCTTGCTGTCCCAACCCTTATGGTCGGCGGCAGTGTATTCGAAGTCGCGGTTCTGTATGAGCTCGGCATAGAGGCCTCCGTCGGCGCCATAGTTGATATCCTCGAAAAATATGCCGATGAAAGTGTCGGATATAGGCTTGGCTTTGGCCGGCTCGGGGGTGATGGTGACATTTACGGGCTGCATGCCGGCGAAACGCGCGGCGTCGTCAGCGGCTTTTTCATTGAAAAGTGCCTGACGTGCACGATCGGCATTGTCGAAAGCTATCACCGACTCAACGAGGCTCTTAGGCATTGTCTGCACATAGCCGGTAAATGTAGTGCCGCCGATTTCGATAGTATCGGGAGTGAGGCGTACGGCGGAGTGCATATCGGCCGGAAGGTCATCGGCTGAGGCGAGATATCGCTGCGGAGTCCATGAAGTGAGAGCTTTACTCGTGGTTATGGCAGTCACCTCGGGCGTGCAATTGAACACGAGAGTCCAAAGACCGTCGGAGGCATTGCGGAACAGACGCGGGCTATACATCCTCTTGCCACCGCCCCAAGAGCCGAAGTCGCTCTTCACGAGATCACGTTTTATCACCTGCCACTGCTCCGATGAATCATTGCGCCACGCCACGCGCAGCCCCGACTTACCGTCGGGCGTTGAGTAAGAGAAGGTCTGCACATCCTGAGCCGACGCAAGCGCCGACATAGAAAGCGCCAAAGCCAAAACCGAGATATATTTCATGGTATTAAAGTTACGTGATTTAGAGATTCATGCAAAATTAAGCAAAAAATATATCTTATACAACTACTCAGAGAAAAGCCGCCACTTTGCGTATACGGTTGATCCGTGCCATAAACGATGGGTCGGATTTCGAAATGCTTATCAGCGCAATCAGCTCATTGCCACTCTTTGTGCGAAGACGATGGATTACCGCGGCCTCGGCTCCGGTATTATCCGCGCTTTGCAATCTGACGACAATATCGAATTCCGCAACGAAGTCAGCGGCGACCAGTTCAGGGTAATTTTATGGAGAAGTGACCTGAAAAGTTCAGAGAAAACTACCCAGAAAACCGAATACGAAGAAGAATCTACACAGAAAACTACCCAGAAAACTGAGGATAATGAAGCAAGTGACCTGAACGGTTCAGAGAAAACTACCCAGAAAACTGAATACGAAGAAGAATCTACACAGAAAACTACCCAGAAAATAATTACACTAATATCAGAAAATCCTAATATTTCGAGAAAGAAATTAGCAGAGGCATGTGAGGTAACGCCTGATGCAATAAAACTTCAAATAAGAAAACTCAGAGAAGCCGGCAAGATTCGTCGTGTCGGGCCGGACAAGGGCGGGCATTGGGAAATCTGCGACTGACACTAAAATAAAAAAGAGGCTCATGCCTCTTTTTTATTTTACCGCCCTGAGTAATATCAGAACATATACGTCGCACCCACAAGACCGTGGACACGTTGGCTCTGAATGCCGGGCATTATAAGATAGCGGTGCGCAAGGAGATTGTCGAAGCGGCCGAAGAAACTCAGGCGGTCAGAGAAGCGATATGTGGCGTTGACTCCAAGGTCATAGATATTGCCGAGGTCATAGAGCGTGGTGTTATCGTAGCCATAGTAAGCAGCGCGGCGAGAGCGGAGTTTGTAAGCGAGACCTACAGATAGTCGGTCGGTGGCCTTGACTGTCACCTGTGCATTGATTGCAGCGCGTGCATTGTCGATATTCTGCCAATAGCCGCGGCCTTCGCCGTGGGGATAGAGGTCGGCGTCGACACGCGCTTTCACTATATCAGCATAACTATAAGAAAAGCTCGCTCCGGCACGCCAGCCATAAACATGACGGCCTGCGAAACACGACACTGCGCGGCCGTCGGAATATACGAATACCCCCGGCATTGGCACATCTTCAGTATCAGCATAACCGCCATGTATATCGGCACTGAAACCGCCGAACGACCCCAAGCGTATGCCGGCGAGGAAGTCAATGCGCGTGCTCATTGTCTCGTATACGCTTGATCCGGGGGCAAATACGGAGTAATTATAGATATCGTAGAGACTGTTGTAGCGTTGGCCTCCTGTAGCCTCAGCATAAACCTCAGCCCAGCCTGCGGCATGCCAGACAACGCCGCAGTCGGGGGCTATGCGGAATTCAAAGCCATCTGTGTGCTCGCTGAAATCGACTTGGAGGCCGAGGCGCACATCAAAGTTGCCGGCAGAGAATCTGAACGACGGATCAAGTCCTATGTTCCAAGCATGCACATCGCGCTCGCCGATATCGCTATATCGCGGGAAAAAGCCTCTGGTATTGAAACCTTCGACCTCAATGCCAAGACGGAATACCGACGTTGAACGCATGCGAACCGACAGACTTCCGTCTACGCCGAAATGACTCTCGCGCGCTCCGGGATAGGCAAGCGAGCCCGAAACAGAGGCGTAGGGAGACCACGTAAATACTTTATCATTAACATTGAACAGCCGGTAGAAAGCGCGTGCCTCATAGCTTATATTACCCTCCCGCGCAACACCGGCCTCGAAAGCAGCATGGTCGTAGGATTGGGGCGCGTCGCCGACGATAGTCGAGAAATACGGCACGCTGAGCGCGTCGTGGCCATAGTCGGCCTTGGCATAGAGCTTGAGGCCGGATTTGAAGATATGGCTGTAGTCGGCAAGGATATCAAATGAGTTGTAGCGCTGCGACGGTTTAGTCTCGGAGTTACCGAGACCATGCCACGAGGCTCCCTCGAAACCGGCGGCAACATTGAGGCGATCGGCGGCGCTGTCGAGCACCTTATACCCCACTCCCGCGCCGAGATTATACGTCGGGAAATATCCCAGCCAAGCGAATCCGCGGTAAGCCGGAGGCACAGCTATGCCGGTAAATGGAGGCGTGGCCGTCCGCACCACTCCGGGGGCGAAATCGGCGGCAAGGGTATAATCGGAAAGCTGCAGGTTGTGGCTGTCGCGCTGCGGCAAGGACAAAGCCGGCCCGACACCGGGCAGTGGCGAGGCTTCGGGAAGATCGACAACGACAGTGCGGTCTACCACGACCTCGGTAGAAAGGTCCTGTGCAAAACCACACAGGGGGAGGAATATAGATAGGAAAAGTATCTTTTTCATTATGTAGCAGAAGTTCCGTAAGCGAAACTTGAATTATATAGTTTATTTCTCGTCGAGTCGCGATTGAATCATCATCTTGATATCAGTCTCGCTGCCGGGATAATTATCGCGCAGAGCCTCAAGATATTGGCGTGACTCGTAGGTATTTCCTTTCGCCTTGTAGATGTCGCTGAGCAAGATAAATCCGCGGGCAATCCAATAATGTTGTTTGGATCCTGATTTTACAAATTTCTGCGCCGCGGCGAGAGCCTCCTTGAGCTTGCCGGCCTCGTAGAGAGCCTCGGCTGCACGATAGGCACTCTTGGCGCCGAAAAGTTCCGACGGGTTGCCCGCCCCGCTGTTCCACAGGGCAATAGCCTCATCGACCTTGCCTTCGGCTTCGAGGGCGCATGCCTTGGTAAACTGTGCTTCGGCAATACTATAGTCACTCTCACCCGAAGCGCCTGCCAAGAGGGCGTCGGCTTCCTGCGCCGCAAGAGCATAGTCGCCCATATCGCGGGCTGCGCGCATTACGCCGAGACGTGCCGTAGTGGCCGCAGAGGCGTCGGAAGCGCGGTTTTCAAGTTGCTGATAGAGTGCGAGAGCCTCGGGAATAGAGCCGGAAGAGTAAAGAGCTGCAGCCTTTACGGCAAGGGCGTCCTCGGCCACACGGCTGTCGGGATACGAGGAAATAATCTGCTCTGCGAGGCTCTGCGCCTTGGCTGTATCATCATTGCGCTGCGCATATTCGAGCAATATGCCGAGCATTTCGGCGCGGTGCGACGACGCCGGGTATTTATTTACAAACTCCTCAACCTGCGCCACGCTCCCTTTCGAGCGGTAAGTCTTTATGGCCGAGGCGTATGTAAGTTGTTCGGCCTCGGCAGCGTCGACTTTCGGGGCATTGTCTACCGAGTTGATGAAGTCGATATAATCTGCCGCACGGCCCTCGTCGGCATAGAGATTCTTGAGCAGAGTGGCAGCCTGCGCGGCTTCCTCTGAGCTCGGATACAGCGAAATCACGCTGCGGTATGCCTCGAATGCGTCTGCCCGGCGGTTCATGTCGAGAAGTGTCATTGCCATCTCAAGATAGCCGCGGCGCCCCTGCGAGGTCGAGGGGTATTGCGATATGAGTTTGCGGTAGGTCTCTACGGCGTCGGCATTGCGGCCAAGGCTTATCTGCGCCTGTGTGGTTTCGAGGAGGGCGTCGGGCAGCAGCGCCGAGTTGGGATAATCTCGCATGAAAGCGTCGAGGGCGGCGAGCTTGCCCTCGTAGTCACGCTGATAGCCTCTAATCTTGGCAAGCTCGAAAGCCGAGTAGTCGGAAGCTCCGGCCTTGGTATGGAGGGCTTTCTCGTAGTACGACACTGCGGCGTCGAAGTCGCCGGAGGCTTGGGCAAGGTTGCCGAGACGGTTGTATGAGTCGGCCTTGGCGTTTCCTTCGAGAGCAGAGGCAGCGTCGGTGAAAGCCCGCTTGGCTCCCGAAAGCTCGCCGGTGTTGTAGAGGGCATAGCCGAGCCCGTATGAGGCGATAGCCTTGTTGGTGGCTGTGCGGGGGGCTTTGTTGAGATATGAGCGGAAGAGAGAAGCCGCTTCTTTGTTATTTCCTTGGCGGGCAAGCACCTGCGCTTTGAGCAGGTCAACCTCGGCTGCCGTAGCGGCGTCGAGTCGCGCATATTGTGCTGCCTTGTTGAGATTGGCGAGTGCCGAGGCATAGTCGGCTGTCTGCCAATCGTTCCATGCAAGGGCATAGAGTGCCTGCTGCTTGGTTTTGAGCAGTTTATCTGAGGGGTTGGCTATGCGGTCGATACGCTCAACGGCGGCGGCATAGTCTTTGTCGGCAAGATAACCGCCGGCAAGATAATCGGCCACGCGTTCGCTGTAGGCTCCCGACGGATAGCGGCGCAGGAACTCCTCGAAAGTCTCTGCTGATGATTTAAAGGGTATGGAGGCTCCTTCGAATTTTGCCACGGCATAGTTGTAGTATGCTGCTTCTTCCACTGCCTTGTCGCCGTTGGTGATTGACATGGCCTTGTCGAACGACATCAGGGCGGCGTCATGGTCACCGCTGTGCATAAGCGATTGGCCAATAAAGAGATATGCCGATTGGGCGAGCCGAGGGTCTTCGCTCTCTGTGACGGGACGCAGATTCTTGACGGCGCCTTCGTAGTCGCCGTTCTCGAAGTCTGCCACTCCTACGAGGTAAAGTGCTGATTTCGCCGGTGTTTTGCACTCGGCGATATATTTCCGCAGATATTCGAGGCCATCGGTTTTCTGCCCGAGTTTAATCAACGATTCACCGGCCACGCGCTGCATTTCAGGCCGTTCGTCGGCCAGACATGCCCGCAATACCTGACGAGCCTGCGTGAGTGCCTTTGCCCATTGCCCTTGCACGAAGTCGATTTGAGCAATATAATATGGAGCGCGCCGACCCGGCTCGGCACCTTGGTTGGTGATATTGAAGTAGTTGCGGGCTTTGGCATAGTCGCCTTTTTCAAAAGCGATGACACCCTGATAAAAGTTTGCGGCCGAGCGGGTAGACGTCGCGGCAGCTGCTTCGGCAAAATATCTGCTTGCAGCGTCGGTGTCGCCGCACTGATATGCGCAGACGCCGCTGTTATAGCTGATTCCGGCGGCCTCGGCGGGGGCGAAGCGTTTGAGCGGCAAGGCATTGTAGGCCTCCAGAGCTTCTTTATAACGGCCTTGGGCATATATGCAGTCAGCTGCCCCAAGAACGGCCGGCAAAGCCTCGGAGCTTGTGGGATATGACGCGGCCAATGCTTCGAAGTCGAGCTTGGCCTCGCTGTAATTTCCCAATGCGTAGAGGGTCTTGGCTTTGAGCAGCAGAATCTGAGGAGCCACATCCGCAGGCACGTCGCTCTTTGTAAGTTGCGCCAGTGCGGCCTGATAGTTGCCGGCCTCGTAGAACTGCGACGCCCGCTGCAAATCGCCGTAGGCTCCGGGCTCAACCATCTGAGCATGAGCGCCGAACCCGAGGGCGGCCAAAAGCAATATATATGGTTTCATTGAATTATCCGATTTTTTGTAGTTAGAAAAGCTATAAGCTTGGCCATGAGAAACAAAGCCACCATTATCAGCACTATAAGCGCCGAGCATGGCACATCTACAGCTGTGGAGGCGAAGAGGCCGCCCACAGTCGCCACAAGTGAGAATACAGCCGAGCCACACATCACCGGCAGATAGCGGCGCCAAAACACCTCGGCGGTAATGATGGGCAAAGAGAGCATTGACATCAACATCATGATACCGGCAAGCCTGATGGTGAGCACTATGCACACGGCCACCAGAACGGTCATCGTATATGATATGAAGCGCACCGGCAGCCCTGACACTGTGGCAAAATCGCGGTCAAATGCAATTGCTACGATATTGCGGTATTGCCATGCGAAAAAGGCGGCGAGCACTGCCGTGAATATGGCTATGGCCTGCAGGTCGGCTCCCGACACGGTGAGAATGTTGCCGAAGAGAAAGGCGTTGAGCTCAGGCACATAACCCGGAGTAAGAAACACGAACAGCACACCCAAGGCCATGCCGAGTGCCCATATCACGGCGATTGCCGAGTCTTCGCGCAGACTCATGCGCCGCGACAGCACCTCTACACCCACCGATGAGCCTACGGCAAACACGCCGGCCATCACAACCGGGTTGATACCCAAGAAATAGCCGAGGCCGAGGCCGCCGAAGCAGGCATGGGTGACGCCGCCGCTGATCGACACCAAGCGGCGCGTGATTATATATGTGCCGATGATGGCGGCACACAGGCTTATCAGCACAACACCCGCAAGGGCGTTGCAAAAGAAACTGTAGTCAAGATATCTGAGCATTATCTGCAGTATGTTGGCGGCGTGCCTCGGCAACAATCATTATCAGTTCGTCGCGCACGGGAGTCGGTAAGTTGATATGGCGTAGCTGCAGACTGCGCGCCCAGCCGGCGATGTCGGCAGGTGCTGTGGTTAGCAGCACGTCGCGGAATTGCTCTATCTCGGCGTCGGCGTATGAGTCGGCGTCGCGGTCGCGGTATACGTCGAGCTCTTCATCGTCGTAGTACTCTATCTCTTCCGACACGGCTGCCAGCAGCGAGTCGCGCTCGCAAGTGATGTGCATGCCGCAGCACTCGGCCGGCTCTTCAGCCGTCTGCTCAGGCGCGTCGGGCGATGATGTCAGGCGGTCGTGAAGCCATAGCAACACTCCGGCAACAATAAGTACTACAAGTAATATCAGAGCTACGGTCATGATTCTTCTTCGATTTTCTCTGCCGGGTCAAGGAGTGAGAAGCCGGCATTGCGGAGGTCATCCCAGAAAGCCGGGTAAGATTTCGCCACGACCTCGACATCCTTTATCACAATTCCGGGCACGAATACGGCTACCGGGGCAAGAGCCATCGCCATACGGTGGTCGCCGTGGGTGTCGAATTCGGGAAGTGTCTTGATGGGCACGCGGCGTCGGTCCCACACGAAGACGGTGCCGTATTGCTCGGTCTCGGTGAGTATGCCGAGTTTAGCAAGCTCGGCGGCGAGGGCTTCTATGCGGTCGCACTCTTTGTCATGCAGGGCTCCTACGCCGGAGAGGCGGAACGGAATACCGGCCATGGCGGCGGTAACGGCCAATGCCGGCACGGCGTCGGGCATATCGGTGAGGTCCGCGTCGAGGCTGTTGTAGAGGTCGGGGGTTGCCGACAGTTCGGCGCCGCCGTCTTCAAATTCGGTCACTACGCCGAGGCGTTCGAATAGCGGGGCTATGCCTCTGTCGCCCTGCAGCGATTTGTCGGCAAGGCCGGGCAATGTCACCCATCCGGCTGTGAGGGCGGCGACCTCATACCAATATGAGGCAGCGCTCCAGTCGGGCTCGATATCACAATCCACGCGCTTATATCCGCCGGGCTTCACCACTACGCTGTCGCGCTCTACCTCCACATCGGCTCCGCACGCTTTCATCATGCCCGCAGTCATTTTAATATAGGGGGCAGACTGCACATTGCCTCTGAGCTTAATCTCGAGGCCGGCGGCAAGAGTCGGGGCTATGAGCATGAGCGCCGATATTATCTGCGAGCTCACCGTGGCGTCGACTTCAACGCTGCCTCCGGCAAGACGGCGGCCGGCAATCTTGAGCGGAGCGAAGCCTTCTTCGCCTTGATATTCGATAGTGGCACCGAGGTCGCGCAGGGCGTCAACGAGGGGCTTTACAGGGCGGCGGTTGAGGCGTTCGTTGCCGCCGATGGTATAGTTTGCGCCTTCACGCGACGCCAGAATGGCAATCATAAAGCGCAGAGCCGCGCCCGAAGCGTCGCAATCGCACTCCATCGGGGTGTGGGAGGTATAAGCCCTGAGATTGCGGGCAAGCACCTCGGTGTCGATACACAAAGATTCAAGCGACTCGTCTACAGTGCCGTCGATAAGCCAGCGCAGTGCTATCGCACGCATGGCCATGCTCTTGCTCAACGGCAGGTTGACAGTAGCCTCGAGTATCTCCTCGGGCGGAAATATGCGGTAATCCATTTTATTTTTATTCTTAACTTCGCAATCGAAACTTAAATCAATTGCAGTTTTGCAGGCACACTCCGCATACGGCGGCGCGGAGGCTGTCGAGGGCATGGGCGAGCACGCAACGCGGTGTGCCGATGTTGAGGCGCGCGAAGCCTTCGCCCTGACGTCCGAACATCGAGCCGTCGTTGAGGGCAAGGTGCGCCTTATCGAGCAGCAGGTCCATAATCTCGCGCTGGCACAGATGGAGCGAGCGGAAATCGAGCCACACAAGGAATGAGGCCTGCGGGCGCACTATGCGCAGCCCGGGTATGTGCTTGGCTATATATTCGTCTACAAACTCGAGGTTGCTCTCCACATAGCGCAACATCTGGTCGAGCCATGCCTCGCCGTTGTTATATGCGGCCTCGGCGCCGATGGTAGAGAACAGCACAGGAGCATTGAACTCGTTGGCCTCAAGCCATTTGTAATAGGGCTCGCGCAGCTCTTCATTTTTAACCACCATCCACGAGCTCACAAGACCGGGAATATTGAAAGTCTTCGACGGCGCACCGAGCATAATGCCCACGGCGCGGGCGTCTTCGCCGCAGCTCAGGAATGGTATGTGCTTGCGCCCGTGGAGCATGAGGTCGCCGTGGATCTCGTCGCTGACAACCACCATGCCGGCGGCGCGGCATATCGCTGCGAGCTCGGCCATGGTGTCGCGGTCCCACTGCACGCCGATGGGGTTGTGGGGGTTGCAGAGGATGAGCATTTTGGGGTGCTCGGCCTCAATGACGGCGCGCAGACCGTCGAGATCCATATCATAACCGTCGGCCGTCGGCACGAGAGGATTCTCCACCACTCGTCGGCCGTTGCCCTCTACTACGGTGCGGAAGGGCGTATATACCGGCGATTGTATCACCACGGCGTCGCCGCGCTCCGAGAAGTAATTCACAGCCAAGGCTATGCCTTTTACCACGCCGGGAATGAAACTCAATTCGTCGCGCGCGATGGCAAAACCGTGGCGGCGCAGCTCCCAGTCAATTATCGACTGCCAATAGCTCTCGCCCGCTTCGGAATATCCGAGCACGGGGTGCTGAAGGCGCTGCGCCAAAGCCGCAGTAATCTGCGGGCAAACGGCAAAATCAAGATCTGCAATCCAGAGCGGAGTAAGGTCGTGACGGCCAAACACGCGGTCGAGCCCTTCGATTTTCATCGCCTGCGTGCCTTGGCGGTTGATAACATCGTCGAAATTATACTGTGTCATATCGGCTACGGTTAAATTGATTTTACAAAAGTAGACAATCCGCCGCAAATAACGCTCTATTTAACAAAATTTCACAAATACCCTAATCCCCAACTATTTGCCACCCCCTCCATTATTGTTAATTTTGTAAAAAATCTAAAACTATGAAGCCCGCAGTATATTTTCTTTTCCTGCTTTTCGTGTTGGTATGCTTTCCTGTAATGGGAGTGGAGGTTGCAGACACTGAAGAACCAATGATTGAAAATTTCACAGACGCGACATCCGAATCTGCTGTAATGAGGCCATTTTCCGATTGTCCGGTTTCTTACTCTACCGGCACTGCCTCAATTACGATTCCTCTTGTATCTATGTCTACCGCATACTGTGGAGTATCGCTCGGACTGCACTACCGCTGCGAGGCAAAAAAAGTCAATCAATATGCAGGGATGCTTGGTCTCGGTTGGAATCTCAGCGGACTTGGCTCTGTGACAAGACAGTTGTCCTCCATGCCTGACGATTGGAAAAACTCGTTGATCGACCTGAATGTACCCTCTGATTCTGTAAAAAGGTTGGAGTACTACAACAAACTCCTCAACAACAAGCTCGACTCAGACGCAGACCGATATACTGTCGTAACCCCGACAGGAGAAGCCTTGACCTTCATTATGATATGGAACAAGGATTACAAACAATACGATATAAAAAAGCTTGGCTACAGCGAACTCGAGATTGGCAGAGAAGCCGCTACCGACAGTCGAAAGACCGAAAGTTTCACTGTCACTGACCATGACGGCTTTATGTATAAATATGAAGAGAAAGAAGAAACACGATATAGCTATACAAGACCTTCGTGGACAAAGACCATCGACGCATTTACCATTGTGTCGGCATGGCACCTCACAAAAATCATAACACCCGAACGCAACGACACCATTTTCATTGAATATGAAAATGGAACTCCTTGGAGTATCGAGCAAGACACAAGAATCAAGACTTTGAGCTACCGGTGGCCTATCACTGAAGATGGCAAAGGCTGCCGAGGTGATGAAAAGGGTGAAACTATCAGCAAAGGCATTATAAAGGACAAGGTTAAGGACAGTCCGATATACACTGTCAATTACGACAAGCCAAAGTTACCTAAAAATATCCGGGCAAAGGACTATCATATAGAGTTTGAATACAAGACCAAACCCGGATATAGAATAAGTGTACCCGACCAGCTCGAAACTGTAGCATTGAGAGATCACTATGGAGCTACTACACATGCAGCCCATTTTGAATACTCTGCGGATACCGACAACCGCAGACAGCTTACCTCCATTAGATTGGCGAGCTACGTGAAAACACTCGAAAAATACAAATTAAGCTATTTTGACGATGAAGAAAGTCCGGGCGATATCTTCGGCTACCCCAATGGGCTCTTCTTTTCCGATTATTCTTCAAGTATTCTCAATGAGTATCTTCAGATTAACGGCAGCCGTAAGATTGTGCCGGCCAATCTTACGCGCGGTATGCTTCAGGAAGTGACGACATCAGCAGGATTACGAACAATTTTCACCTACGAACCCGCAGCGGCTCAATTGCATGGAGACACAGGTATATGGGATAATAACCTCTCTGTCGGCACTCGCATAAAATCTATAAAAACTCTCGACAAGTCTACAGGTCGCGAGAGATTGCGAGAGTTCAAATATAGCGGTGACACTCTTAATATGGATATACGCGCGTTTGGCATAGATGATTTCCTTGCACCAAGCGGAAAATGTAATTCAAACCATATTGATGGAGGTTACTGCGGTTTTGTGATGTCGGTGGACTTCACTTCGACTGCACGCCGGGCAGGCAGGTCGTTGGGCAGTATGAGAGTTTATTACGACACAGTGGAGGAAACGGTTTCAGGCACCGGACTCAGCAGCCCGATAAAGACCCGCTACGAATATGACCTCAGCCTCTGCATTTCCACAAAAATGCAATATGATTCTCACAAGCCTATCAGTTTCAACTCTCCTCGAAATCTTTACCTTGGCTACAAAGATTCTCTTAACCCGGCAGACCCGGGCAGATACCGCTCCATATTCGCTCCTCACAGACTTACAGAATATTTCGTAGAGGAATATGGAGGAGGCCCTATGCTTAAGGCCAAGACCGTAATGGCTTATAAAAACGGCAACTACACACCTGCCACAAGCACCACATACTCATATCGGATAGATAAACCCGACACCCTCTTGGTTAGCCGCCATTTCGAAAGCCTCATATATCAGAGCCTCAATTGCCGTGGAGAGCAATTGAGTGAAAACAATATCAAATGGTTAGAGCATTTTTCTACCGGTGACGTATATGCCTGCTCCCGCCATTTCGTATGCAAGGGCAGCAAGACAACACGCCACTATCCCGACGGAAAGGAAAGAACTATAAGCAAAGACTATGTTTATGAGCCTCTGATTATTGAAAAAGAAATAAACTCAGAGATCGTGAACGCTCCAAAAGTAAGACGTTTAAGGCGACTTCGTGGCTTTCTCGAAGACAGCATACTCATTTCAGAAATGTACCGTCCACGAGGCGTCACATACAGCTTCTCAGGCGACAGTATAAGTGAAGTATACATATATAATACAGATGTGCAGTCTAAATTCTTCAACTCTATATGGAAGCCCAAATATCTGCCGTTGGCAAAAAAGACATTTGTGCACGGCGCAGACTATTGCGACTCTATTCATACCCAATATTTCTACACTAAAGACAAGCAGACAGTCCGCCCGATAATGCAGACTGTGCGCCGGCATGGCGCTTTGATCGACAGCGTGAGATATGCCGGATGCCTTACCCCGACCGACTATCCCGAGTTTGTGTCCCAACGCGACGGTACGACAGTCAAATACCGTTGGTCGCCATACGGTGAAATGTGGAGTAAGGAAATCGTAGGCTCTGACATTATCTATGAATACAGCTATGAAAATTTTGTTGGTTGCTATTCAATAAAATATCCGACTTGGCGCATGAGATTTTTCAACTACGACAACACGCGTCTGTCTGAAATAAGAAACAACAACGACGATGTCATTGAGTCGTACACCTATAGCAACTACGAAGAAGACGGCGAAAACTCCGTTACGGCCACCACTGCGACAGCCGGAGGCGAGGCAACCCGCCGAACGGTATTCGACGGATTCGGCTTACCTACACAGAGGATAGCCATCGGATTCGGGGGCGATGACGGCGACGTTGTGGGGGAGACCGAATATGATGCCCTCGACCGAGCCGTAAAGGAGTGGCAACCGAGGCCCTTGGCGGAGAGCGCGGCAGACTTCTATGGCGACAGCAGAGCTTTCACAGAGAATATCTACGACGCTGACGGTTCGGACAATATCATCGCCGCCACAGCTCCCGGCAAAGACATGAACGGACACCCCACTACTGCCGAATATACCTGCAATACTGCTTCTGGCGAACTCTGTTGCAGACGTTTGACAGTCAAAGGCGACAGACTGATATGCAATGGCGTATATCCTGACGCTTATCTCGACGTTGTAAGAGCCACCGACGGCGACGGTCACAAGACCTTGACTTTCACCGACTGGCGTGGACGCACCATTCTTACCCGCAAAGTACTCTCGGCAAAGCAATTTATCGACACCTATACTTTATACGACCACTTCGACAATGTCGTACTGATATTGCAGCCCATGGGTGCCGACGCCCTAAAAGACGGCAGCTATGACATCTCCGATGGCAATATGGATCAGTTGATCGAGCGCTACGCTTACGTCTACCGCTACGACGACGCTCTGCGGCAGGTATATGCCAAAATGCCCGGTGTTGACCCGGTGACTACAGTTTACGACCCCGACGGTCTTGTGGCATACACCGTCGACGGCAACCTGCGCGGCAAAGGCAAATGCCGCTTCACCCTCTACGACGATATCGCGCGCCCGGTAGTCACCGGTATCTGCGATGAGCCGTCAGTGACACCGAGAATGCGCGCCGTTTTCGACGGCGACGCCATTGGCATAGACTCAACCGGCTATGTACCGGCCTCCACTCTACCGGCCATGGAAATCCACACGGTGACATATTACGACAGATACTACAATCTGCGCCACATCGAAGATATTCCGTCAGACCTTATCGACGAATACGAATGGCCTACCGGCCTTGTGACATGCACCCTCGAAAGAGTCATGGGCTCATCTCCCGCGCGCTATGCCGCCACAGTCATAAAATACGACCTTGAAGACCGCCCATACAGCACATTGCGCACTTTCCATTCCCCGGGTGTATGCCTGATCACCGACAATGAATATAATATCGACGGCAGCGTGAGCACCTCAGTCAACCGGCTTATACACCCTGACGGTGGCCACACAGACTCACACGCCTATACTTACGACTCTTCCGGCCGTCTGACTCAGGAAACCGTATCTTACGACGGAGGCGACCCGATTGTACTCCAACAACCGACATACAACCGAATTGGCACACCAGAGAGCAATTTCACGGGAGCTTTCACCGACAACTACACATATAACGTCAGGGGTTCGCTCACTAAGCAGACTTCAGAGGTTTTCTCGCAGACTACCTCTTACTCTGAAAAATACAATGGCTCAGTAGCCGGTGTTTTCGATAAGATTACTGGAGGCGCTTCTATATCAAGCTCCTACTTCTACGATAATGCCGACCGTCTTTCGAGTGCCTCAATATTTGTAAACGGCACCACCCGCCCCTCGTCGTATCAATACGACCTCAACGGCAACATGACTTATCTCTCGAGGATGTCAAATGTCGGTTCGTCAATGGTGCAGGATATCGACAAACTGAATTACACCTACAATGGCAACCGGGTCGTGAAAATCGACGACACCGCACCGACTATGATATCTGAATCCACCATGAACTTTATCGACGGCGCCGACGAGGATATCGAATATACTTACGACGCAAACGGCAACACCACCTACGACGCCAACCGCGATGTAAGATACCGGTGGGACAGCAATAATATGCTCTCGACAGCGGCTTTCGACCAAGGTGTAGTCGAGTTTACCCACTCGGCCTCAGGCACACTTCTGCAAAGAGCCTACGCGCCTTACCGGTATTTGCTTGAGGTTTCCGACAGTATCCCTACATTAAAACCCCGTCCTTTCTCTGCCGCAAGCCTTATCGGGAGTGGCTCGGGATTGAAACCATGGAATCCGGGCATGGATTTCCTTGTCTGCGATTATTACAATCACTATGGGCATTATGAGTATACCAACGACCGGTTCAACCGCGTAAACACCTCCACTGGCTATATCGACTCTATAGGTGTGCACACATTCGTGCGCGACCGGCAGGGAAATATTCGTGCTGTGGTAAGGAGCGAGAACTCCGCACCCGTAATTGAGCAGGAGACTTATTATTACCCTTACGGCATGCCCATGCCCGAGTCGACAAACCCGACGGCCAACCAATACAAATACACCGGCAAAGAGCTTATCACCGACCGAGGCCTCAACCTATACGACTACGGCGCGAGGTTTTACGACCCCACGACAACACTTTGGAATGCTGTTGATAATTATTCTGAAATTTATCACGACATGTCTCATTACGTCTTTTGCGCAAACAACCCAATCAACATCATTGACCCGGACGGAAACGGTTGGATTCATAATAATACTGATAATAAATACATTTGGGACGAAAAAGTGACTGACGCCTCCCTCGCTCCAGACGGATGGGAATATGTAGGAGAAGACAACAATTGCATACTTCGCCACATGGGTCTATCCCAAAACATTTACACCATGGAAGACAGCTATTTCATAGGAGCAGGAGGAAATTATGAGGAAGGAGGCTCCACGTATAATAATGGACTATTCGGAACCGATGTATATCTGGTATTCTCTGTCTATGAAGTGAATAAAATATTCAAAGGCATAATACTTCAAATTTTAGAGAATTATCGAAACATCTCAACAGGAGATTTTGAACTCTATCCTGCTACATATATTGCTTTTGATTATGGAGGTAAGCGAAATGAATTTCCTTTTCACAAACCTAATCATGAAGTTGTAACCAGTACGAACTACATACCAAGGGAAGAAACAATCTTTTTCAGTGCCAAATTACTACAGAAATACCCCATACCCGACACTTTTTATTATTCAGGCGGATGGAACTATCGCACTCCTTGGGGAGGAGGAGCTGTAGGCTGGCTTGGAATTTTTGGTATAATACCAAGATTTTTATCAGAACCAATACATGTAAAAAAATAATTATGAAAAAGCTTTTATTATTAACTTTTCTTGCAGGTTTAATTGTAAGCTCTTGTGGCAACTCGGAGCCACAATGTCCTGCATTCATAGTCAAAGAGGCTCTTTGTGATTCAGCTTTGGCTACCGTAAATAACAGTAATACAAAATTTTACCAAATCGTAAATCCCAGCACCAACGAGACAAAACGTGTAAAGCTGAGCGAGGACTCGATAAAATGGGTTTTAGAGGTTGTGCGCAAAGCTCACGACAACGATTCTCTTTTAGAAGCATACCTGCAACGCGGCAACAGCATAGAGTATATAATAGGTACATACAACTTTGACCGTGCAATGAAAATTGAAATCGACAACAAGAAGATAAAGAAAATCTACTATATGCCCGGTTTTGATGAGATGAAACTCAGCGATGACGATTCGGGCTTCTTTGATTTTCTCTCGAAGTTTGAAAACGACCGGGAATATCGCATGGCACATTTGGCCAAAACGATCAAAGGATTTGATTATCCGTCTCAATATAATGATAATGGTGAACTTCGGCGTGCAAGCTCTCATTCATGGCAAAAGGAGAATATCGAAAAGTATCTCGACATATACAGCGACGTGAACGAGCGGGCAAGACTCGGACTTGGCGAGCAGTGTTGGCGTACGTCGCCAACTTACGCCTGCCTTATCGTCACTGACAACTACTATATGTGGGGCGGTGTATACGGCTTCAAGAAAACAGACGGCGAATGGCTACTCACTGATTTCAGCGCAAGCACAGCGGAGTACCCAAGTATGGGATCGGTTATGAGCGGCGTGCCCGACGAGGCAAGGCTCATCATGCAAAAGGCTCAGTAAGACTTTGCGGAGATATGAGAATCATGATGTCACATATCAAGTCAATTTGGATAGACTTCTACTACAGTCTTTACAGATTCTTTGAATGGTTTGCAGTCGAGATGGGTTGCATAGCAGCATATCCGTTATTCAAATATATTATCCCAAGTCTTTACAAGCATTCTGATTACAAGACAGTTAGACAAGAGATATATCGACTTTACCGACGTCCGGATTCCACCATCTGTGCGCTTATCGATAAAGCAGTCATGTTATTGACTATGGCGACAATAGCATTGGCAGGCAATATCGCTTGTATTATTGCTGACAATTATAGCTTATTGTCAATATATTGGTTTATCTCTATAGCAGTGTTTACTTTTTTCGCAACATATTTTGTGTCATGGACCAACGAGCGCTATCTCAAAGAATTCCAAAAAAGAGACAAGTTAAGCAAATCGCAGAAGAGGAAGATGTTTTTGATGTCAACATTTATAATCATTGCTATCATAGTCTCGACGTGCTTTTCATTCCTTGAAGTAATCGACCGACTCAACGAGCTTAAACATTGAGGGTGAAAATTTATTTTGTGGAATGGGATTTTTTTTGTAATTTTGCAGCCGGAATTGAAGTATTCCACCTAATCAATTAATTATCAACTTAAAATGCAGTACGAAACCGTTTTCATTTTAACTCCCGTTTTGTCTGACGCCCAGATGAAGGAAGCGGTAGAAAAGTTCACCAAAGTGCTCACCGACAACGGTGCTGAGATCGTGAACAGCGAAGAGTGGGGTCTGCGCAAGCTCGCTTATCCCATCGACAAAAAGTCCACCGGCTTCTATAGCCTGATCGAGTTCAACGCCGAGCCCCAGCTTATCCGTAAGCTTGAGACCGAATTCCGCCGCGACGAGCGCGTTCTACGTTGGCTCACATTCCGTCAGGACAAATACGCAGCACAGTACGCCGCCAAACGTCGTGCACGCCGCGCCGCTCAACCCCAAGCTCAACCCGTAGAAAACAAGGAGGACTAAACAATGGCACAAGCTCAATCTGAAATCCGCTACCTCACCCCGATGTCGGTAGACGTAAAGAAGAAAAAATACTGCCGTTTCAAACGCTTCGGCATCAACTTCGTAGACTACAAGGATCCGGAATTCCTCAAAAAATTCCTCAACGAGCAGGGCAAAATCCTCCCCCGCCGTATCACCGGCACCTCGCTCAAATTCCAGCGTCGTGTGGCTCAGGCCGTTAAGCGTGCCCGTCACCTTGCCCTTCTGCCCTACGTTACCGACTTGATGAAATAACCTCTAACAGCCGACTCAACTATGAAATTAATTCTCAAAGAAGACGTCAGCGGCCTCGGATACAAGGACGACGTCGTTACCGTCAAAGACGGATACGGCCGCAACTACCTCATCCCTACCGGCAAAGCTGTCGTAGCCAGCGACTCGGCTCTTAAGGTACTGGCAGAAAACCAGCGCCAGCGCGCCCACAAACTCGCCAAAATCAAAGCCGACGCTGAAGCTCTCGCAGCTCAGCTGCAGGGCCTCAAGCTCACCATCGGCGCCAAGACCTCGGCTACAGGCACTATCTTCGGTTCTGTAAACAACATCCAGATCGCCGAAGCTCTCGAGAAACTCGGCCACAACGTTGACCGCAAGCTCATCGAGATCAAGCAGCCCGTAAAAGAAGTTGGCGAATACGTAGCAACTGTAAAACTTCACAAAGAAGTTACCGTTGAGATTCCCTTCGAAGTAGTAGCTGAATAAGCACGCACTTCACCAACGATAACAGCGCGGAAGCCTCAGCCGAGGCTCTCCGCGCTGATTTTTTAAGTTTCGCAAGCGAAACTTGTTTATTTTGAGTTTAAAAGGTTTAAGGAGTTTAGAAAATAAACTTTTTTTAAGTCTACATAAACTGCCTCAAGTTTTCAAGTTGCAAGGCAACTTGCCAAACTTGAATTTTTTATTGCAAATTGCTTTGTGTTCGAAAAAAATCACTAAATTTGCCCTTGTCTAACAAACCACGCACCGCCTGGGAGCGTTAGATATTCACACAAGTTTCGCCCGCGAGACTTAAATCACTACTGCAAATGAAAGAAACCGAAGTAAAATTGAGCCTCGTATCGGTGAGTGAAGTGCCCGGCGCCACAGTAATCAACCGCTGCGCCCTGCGCAAGCTGCGCCATGAGACAGTGAGCGTAGACATGAACGTGCGCGTCATTCCCGACCTCGACCGCAACATGATATCTCTTGTAGTGTCGTGCTCTTACATCGCCCCGATAGGCATGGTGCGCCAGCGCCTGCTCGTAAGCTCGGTGATAACGACTTTCGAGGTTGAGGATCTGGCCACGAACATCGTAATGCACGGCAACGAGGTTGTTGTCGCCGGACGTCTTATGATGACCATGCTCGGCATAGCCGTAGGCGCGCTCCGCGGCATAGTGTCAGTACACACCCAAGGCACCGCCCTGCGCCACCGCCCCCTGCCCATCATCGACCTCACCGCCCTGATGGCACGCCTAAACTACGGCAAATAGCCGGTTCAATGTTTGTAATTGGTGGGCAGTAGGCGGCAACAGACAATCCACAACCCACTGCAAACCATAAATTTCGCTTGCGGAACCGAAACACTAAAACAAATAAAGTGCAAAAAATTTGCAGACTTGAAAAATAGTCGCTAACTTTGCACTCGCTAATAAGATCGGGGTGTAGCGCAGTTGGCAGCGCGCCACGTTCGGGACGTGGAGGCCGGAAGTTCGAGTCTTCTCACCCCGACAAATCTCAACAAATGGGCTTAACTCAATGAGTTAAGCCCATTTATCAATTCTTATCGGAACAAAAGCCTAAAATACAATATCCCTAAGAACCGCAAATACTTCGCACAAAATTTTGTAATTCAGTGTTTTATTTATAAATTTGTAAACAAACGCAACAATTACGAAACCGATGAGCGAACAAGAGCTGAACTCCTATAGATTTCTTAGCGGACAAGCCCCCACAGACGAGATGCTTCAGGCAATAATGTCGGAAGCCCGGGATGCTGCCGTAAAAAAAGCCGCAGAGGCACAGCTTAATTTTGAGGCCGATTACGAGCGGCAATATGCCAAGGCCCGGAAAGAGTGGGAAGAATGTTTAGCGCAATATCGTAATGGGCTCAATTAATCATCGTCCGGAAATGATTGTCATTGCCGGGCCGAATGGTTCCGGCAAAACTACTGTCACCACTCAATTTCTTCATCATGAATGGTCTGACGGTGTATTGTATATAAATCCCGATCAAATAGCCGAGGAAAAATTCGGAGGTTGGAACAACAGCCGAGCAGTATTGGATAAAATCAAACCAAATTCAGACTAAGCCCCTAAAAAAAATTCCCATACAATCCTATTTTACACGGAACACACCATGTTTGAAACCATACGTGAATACTTGGCTGAGCATATCACCTGCGCCGGGGCGCCGACCATCATCGGGCTCCTGCTCCTTGTGGCGACGGGTGTGCTCGCCTTTGCCGCCTACTATGTAGTGAAGAAACTCCTTGAAATCGTAGAGCGCATAATATACCACAGCCCCACCGACTGGGACGACGACCTTTTCAACATGCGTCTGCTCAAGGCCGTCTCACAGCTCGCCCCGGCAATAATGGTGCGCTGGGCTCTGCCCGGATTCTTCGGCAGCGACCCAAAGTCATTCTATTGGCTATCGGCCGTCACATCGCTCTATATAGTTTGGGCAGCCGTAAGGATAGTCACCATCTTCATCGGCAACACATACTCGGCCCTCGCCGCAAGACCACGCTATAAATTCTACGCCATCAAGGGCATTTTCCAAATGCTCAAGCTCATCATCATCGGCGTGGGAGTCATTATAGGTGTGAGCATATTGATAGGCCGCTCTCCCGTGACCATCATCACGGCCCTCGGCGCCTCGGCCGCAATTTTGATGTTGGTGTTCAAAGACACAATAATGGGCCTTGTGGCCTCGGTGCAGCTCACCGCCAACAACATGCTCCACCGCGGCGACTGGATAGAAGCTCCCAAGCACGGAGCCAACGGCGAGGTGCTCGATGTGTCGCTCACGACTGTAAAAGTGCGCAACTGGGACAACACCGTCACCACAGTGCCGCCCTACTCGCTCGTGTCGGAATCTTTCAAGAACTACGAACCCATGCGCACATCGGGCGGTCGCCGCGTAGACCGCGCCATATATATCGACGCCAACACGGTGCGCTTCTGCACCGCCGACGAACTCGCCTCTCTCGAAGCCGAGGGTTGGCTCGAAGGCCTCGACATCGACACGGCCTCGCGCGTTGTCAACCTGCGCCTGCTCCGCAACTATCTCGAGCACTACCTCGCCACAAACGAGCTCGTCAACCCCGACCTGCTCCACATGGTGCGCCAGCTCGACCCCACCCCTTCCGGCCTGCCCCTGCAGCTCTACTTCTTCACCCGATCCACAGTATGGCAGGAATACGAAAACGCCCAGAGCGACATCTTCGACCACGTATATGCCGTGATAAGCCGCTTCGGCCTGCGGATTTTCCAGACACCCGCCGGAGCCGACCTTTCGCAGCTTCATCGATAAAATATGGCCTTTTTTCGATATTTGAGCCGCTAAAGTAGAAAGACACTTGCAGCATTGATGTATATGCATTAATTTTGCAACATGAAAATGAGAGAATTGAGACACTTTATTGTTTTGATGGTTTTTGCATTCCTGAGTGAGGCGACCGTGATGGCCGCCTCTCTTTTCGGGGGTGTGACAGATGTAAGCGGCGAAAGCCTCCCACAAGCATCTGTACGCGTGCTGGCCGCCCGCGATTCATCACTTGTCAAAGCCGCCGTTACCAACAACAGCGGACGTTTCACTATCAGCGGCCTCAACAAAGGTAAGTATATCGTAGAAGCCTCTTACGTCGGTTTCGAGCCGCAGACACGCGACATCACCGTTGCCGACAAAGACATCACCCTGAAGACTTTCGTGCTCAAAGAGGGTGCCATCGCGCTTAAAGAAGCTGTCGTCACCGGTATCAAGACTCCCATCAAGGTGATGGAAGACACCATAGAATTCAACGCCGACTCATATAAGACTCAGCCAAATGCCGTCGTTGAAGACCTCGTGAAACGCCTCCCCGGCGCCGAAGTCAGCAGCGAGGGCAAAATCACAATCAACGGTAAGGAAATCAGCAAGATTCTTGTCAACGGCAAAGAATTTTTCAGCGACGACCCCACCGTAGCGTCGAAAAACCTCCCCGTCGACATGATCGACAAGCTGCAGGTGGTAGACCGCAAGAGCGACCTTGCACGCATGACCGGTGTTGACGACGGCGAAGACGAGACCGTCATCAACCTCACCGTCAAGAAAGGCATGGAGAACGGCTGGTTTGGCAATGTCGAGGCCGGATATGGCACCGACAACCGCTACAACGGCCTGTTCACCGTCAGCCGCTTCTGGGGCGAAGGCAATCAGCTCACCATACTCGGCGGTGCAAACAATATCAACGAAAACCGCGTACGCGACGGCGCCTCAGGACGTTTCCGCCGATTCGGTGGCGACAACGGTATCAACACCTCGCAGGCTTTCGGCCTCAACTTCAACATCGGCAACGGCGAGATATTCCGTGCCGGAGGCGACGTGCTCTACAGCCACAACGACCGAAACACCATCACCTCGCAGGAGCGCCAATACCTGTTCACCGACTCCACTTCGACTCAGCGCAGCGACTCACACTCCAAAGACCGCGGTCACAACCTGCGCGCCGACTTCCGCATACAGTGGAAACCCGACAGCTTCAACACTTTCGAGTTCCGGCCCAACATCTCGCTCAACTATAACGACTCGTGGAAGACCGACTCCTCATCTACCTACGCCGGCGGCCGCGCATTGGGGCAGATGGTAACCCGAAGCCTCAACCAGAGCACCAGCGACGGTCATTCTTTCGAATTCGGCGGCCAGTTGACCTATAACCACAACTTCCGCAGCCGCAAAGGACGCTCCTTCTCTGTATGGGCCCAATACCGACTGAGCAATGTACGCGAGAACGCCAACACATACTCCTTCAACAAATTCTACCTCCTCAACGACTCCGTAGACCTCTACGACCAGTTTGCCGACAACCACACTTGGAGCAACAGCGTAGGCGGCCGCCTCACTTGGACCGAGCCCCTCGGCGACCCCTCCAAAGGCAACTACCTCACCCTCGCATACCGCTTTACATATCAGTGGAACAACGCCGACAAGATGACCTACGACCATCCCGTCACCTTCCCCGACGGATGGGAGAGCGACCCCATTATCGCCGAAGAACTCATCTTCAACCCCGAGCTCTCAAACAGCTTCCGCAACGACTACATGAATCAGGATATCCGCCTCGGCTACCGACATGTAAGCAAGCAGGCCAACCTCAATGTAGGCTTGTCGCTGGTGCCCCAGATGTCGAAATCAATCAACCTCATCAACCACGACAAAGACATTCCGCGACGCGACGTGCTCAACTTCGCCCCCTTCCTGCGCTACCGCTACAAATTCAACAAGACACGCAGCCTGCAGATCAACTACAACGGCCGCTCTTCACAGCCCTCGCTGGCACAATTGCAGCCCGTAGCCGATATGTCTGACCCCTTGAAGATCGTCATCGGTAACCCCGACCTCAAGCCCACATTCTCGCACAACGCCAACCTGCGCTACCAGAACTTCAACAGCGAGGCTCAGCGCGCCATAATGCTCATGCTCGACGCCAGCATGCAGCAGAACTCCATCGTATCCAAGACAACCTACGACCCCACCACCGGCGGACAGACAACCACCTACACCAACGTCAACGGCGTCTGGAACATCCGCGGCATGAACATGATATCCTTCCCCTTCCGCAACAAAGCATTCACATTCAACAACCATGTAATGCTCTCGTTCAGCAACACCGAAGGCTTCAACAACGGCCAGCGCAACAGCTCGGGCACATTCTCAGCCCGCGAGAGCTTCGGCCTCGCATGGCGTCCCGACAACCTCGAACTCGAGATACGCCCATCATACAGCATTCAGACCACACACAACTCCTTCGCGCAGCAGAGCAACCGCACTGTCCACAGCTATGGCGGCTCATTCTACGGCTCCTACACCCTCCCATTCGGCGTGACCTTAGGCACCGACCTCAACTACTCCGCCACCAGCGGCTACTCGCAAGGATTCGACACAAAGACTTGGATGTGGAATGCCAACATTTCATATCAATTCCTGCGCGGCAAAGCAGCAACCGTAACACTTAAGGCCTACGACATCCTCGGCCAGCGCAGCAACATCCAGCGCAGCGTAACAGCCAACTACATCAGCGACAGCCGCTACAACTCGCTCACACGCTACGTGATGGTGACATTCGCCTATCGCTTCAACACCTTCGGCAAAGGCGCCTCGCGCCCCGAAGGACTTGAAGAAGGCCCCGACGGAGGCCGCGGTCCTCGCGACGGCGGACCGCGAGGCGGCGGACCACGCGGTGGAGGCCCCGGCGGACGTCCATTCTGACATAAACTTAACGGCTGATTGCCAAGCGGCAGTCAGCCGTTATTTTGCAAATAAAAGCGTAAAGTCTTGTAATTAAAGGAAATTTCATTATATTTGCCGGTGAAACCTGTCATAATACCGTGTCATGAGATTCTTGCGCTTCACTTTGCTGCTTGTCGCCCTGCTCGCCGGGGTGGCGGTTTTCACCTCCTCATGCAATATTCATAGATGTATTTCATGTGAAAACTGCAACGAGGAAAAAATATACAAAATAAGTAAAATAAAAAAGGATGGAAAATATTACTTTATCTTTGCAAAACGAGATGACATGTTCTTCCGTATAGTGACTCGCGAGCCCGACAACACAGACTCTTTAAAATTGTATGATAAAATAAAGACCGGAAATTCATATTGTCTCAATCTTGACCATTATTATAACTACGCACCACTATGGAATGGCGTCAATCTGTTTGTGTTTGAAGTTCATTGGACTTTAAAACTTGATGACGGCACGAAAATTGAATTCGGTTCTGACGAGGAAACTTTAGATTGTTATTTTACAAGAAACCTTAGAGGTCTTTACTATCTTCCAAATGACACATCAACAGTGAAAGAACGTGATTTCACCAAGTTTTTTGACTGAGGAAAAGAATTGAGTCAGGATAATCTTTGAAATCATGAAACGATTTTTCGAATTTCTATTTTATTACAACTACCATCATCAAGTAAAGGTCGGGAATGAAGATATTGCTGTCTTTATGTCATGGATTTGCATATCTTTGGGAATTGTATTTTATTCTCTTACGCTATTCTCTTTTATTTCTTTTTTTATCTTTCACTTAAGATTACCATCATACATAGCTATGAGTTTTTCATACTCTATAGCATTGCTCTTCGGTATATACATTTATATATCGCTGATATACAAAAAGAAATATCTTAAATTAGTTTTAGACAAGAGCAGATACAAGAAAAAGTATCGGTTTGTACCTATTATTTTTATGGCTATCGGAGGTTTTTCATTCATTGGTGTAATGTTTTTAGTTTGCGCACGAAACAATGGACTTATATGAGATTGACAACGGCAATATGCTGGTTGACAGCAACAAGGGCATAAGCTACGAGTGGGACTACAACAATATGCTCCGCTCGGCCACACGCACCCCGCTGTTCGACTACAGCACCTACACCCGCACCGCCACCTCTCTGCGCGACAGCAGCGGGCAAAGATTCTCTTTTTCTCATTTATTATTCGTAACTTCGCGGGATGAATATCTATAAGCTGATACATTATTTCACCGCCATCAGGAGCAAGCGCGTCAAGCTACTCGGTATCTTGGGCTTCCATGTGTTGAGGCGCCGTTATATCGGGCTTTTCCTTGACCCTGTGTTGGCGTGCAACCTGCGCTGCCGCATGTGTTATCTCTCCGACCCCGACAAGGCCAAGGAGACCCTCGGGGGCCGCATGACCGACGAAGAGCTCACATATATAGCCCGCGAGCTTATGCCTCATGCCATCAAGCTGCAGATAGGCTGTGCCACCGAGCCTACCCTCTACAAGAATCTGCCCTACATCGTAGGGCTCGCCCGCAAAGCCGGCATACCCTATATCTCCATCACCACCAACGGCCAGCTTCTCACCGAAGACAGCCTGCGGCAGCTTGCCGAGGCGGGACTCAATGAGGTCACACTGTCGGTACACGGTCTCGACCGCGAGTCGTATGAGACTCTTATGACCGGCGCCTCGTTCGACAAGTTCCTCGCCCTCATCCGGACCCTCAAGCGAGTCAAAGCGAACTATCCCGGGCTGAAGATCCGTATCAACTACGTGATGAACTCCATCAACACCCTCGCCCTCGCAGAGCTGTGGACGGTGCTCGACGGCCTGCAAATCGACGTATTGCAGCTGCGTCCGGTGCAGCGGCTCGGCGAGAGCGCATGGAGCGACTTCGACCTCACCGTGATAAAAGAGCATTACGCCGACATCATCGCCCCGATCATAGAGCGCTGCCGACGCGAAGGCATAACGTGTATCTGCCCCGACGCCGACAATCTCGAGGAAGTTGCCGGCGACGACGACCCCTACATCACCCTTATCGAGCAGCTCACCTACTATTACCTCCGCCCCGGCGGCACCAACAAAGCGGGCTTCGAATGGCTCTCCGACACCTTCTCCGGCTATCACCGGCGCAGCCGTACGCTCACATCAATGCTCCGCGCCTTGATAAAGCCGGCAGGCAGCCACGACTCCCGCCACTCCACCAAAAAGCTCAACTACAAAGTAAAATAACTGAAGTTTCGCAAGCTACACTTCAGTAAGGCAAAAAAGGAAATAAAGGTAAAAAAGGCAAGATTATAGTCCTGTAATTGAGTAATATTTGAAAGATATTCTCTTGCCTGCCACAGGCAATCGCCTTTTTTCAACCTTTATGGCCTATGCGAAAGTTGAGTAAAATAAGGCAAAAAAGCCGACAAGCAAACGTTAATAGCAAGTAGATTATAAATTATTTGTCATTAATATTTTGAAAGTTGGGAGAAAAATCATAACTTTGCAAAGTTTTTTCGACACCATAGAACAATGGGAAAGTTTTCAACATTCAAATTGCCGCTGAAGAGCCTCGGGGTAGGTACTCATGAATTCGAGTATCATCTCGACAAGCAGTTCTTCGCCAACATGGAAAGCAGCGACGTCCACGACGCCGACCTGCAGGTGAAGCTCGCGGTAAAATACAACGGTGATTTCTACGACCTTGACTTCAAGATCGACGGAGAGGTAGTGCTCAAATGCGACCGCTGCCTCGACGACCTCCACTTTCCCATCGATACGAGCTATCACATCGTGGTGAAATATGGCGACGACTACAACGACGACAGCGACGAAGTGCTCGAGATTCCCCAGAGCGACGCCAGCCTCAATGTAGCCTACATGCTCTACGACACCGTAGAACTGGCCATCCCCATCAAGCACGTCCACCCCATGGGCAAGTGCAACCGCCAGATGAGCGCCTTGCTCAAGAAGCACCGCGCCACCGCAGGAGATGAAGACGCCGACCTCGAAAACGACCTTATCGACGAAATCGACACGCTTGCCGACAGCAGCGACGACGCCCCCTCCGATCCCCGCTGGGACGCCCTCCGCAAGCTTTCAGGCAACGACGAATAAATAGAATAAAGTAACCATACAATATCCAAAACAATGGCACATCCTAAACGCAAGCAATCGAAGACCCGCACCGCTAAACGTCGCACACACGACAAAGCAGTAGCCCCCACCCTTGCACTTTGCCCCAACTGCGGTGCTTGGCACATCTACCACACCGTATGCGGCGAATGTGGCTACTATCGCGGCAAGCAGGCCATCGTCAAAGACGAGGCCGTCTGAGAGTTGTTTCCGTCGCGACGGAACGCTCTTCAATCTCTGCCACGGGCAGTTGACAAAGTTCCGTCCTTGCGCCGGCGGCACCTCTTCAGAGGTAGCCGTCGCCGGCGAGAGGACGTTTTTGGCGTAACTATACCCACGGCAGAAATTTTCTAAGGTAGTCCGGAGATTACATCCGGAGACAACAAAACACCCGCGGTGCCCGCCCGGCACCGTTTCATCGCCGCTGCTATGGGCGGCATAAAACATCAGACATAATGAACGCCCGCATATCAGGTATAGCTTCGTATGTTCCTGAGGATATCCTCGACAACGAAATGCTCTCCAAGATGGTCGACACCAACGATGAGTGGATTACCACACGTGTCGGCATCAAACAGCGTCACATCCTCCGCGACCCCGACAAAGGCTCTTCGTATATGGGTGTGAAAGCCGTTGAAAAGCTTCTTGCCGACACCGGCACCAACCCCGACGAGGTTGAACTGCTCATCTGCGCCACATCAAACCCCGACCACCGCTTCCCATCCACCGGCTCTATGATATGCTATGGCGCCGGCCTCAAGAAAGCATACTCCTACGACATGGAGGCCGCCTGCGCCGGATTTATAGTAGCCATGCAGGAAGCCCGTGCATATATCTGCTCAGGTCTCTATCGCAAAGTCATCGTTGTGGCAGCCGAGAAGATGTCGTCGATGGTAAATTATGAAGACCGCTCTACATGCGCTCTCTTCGGCGACGGCGCAGCTGCCGTGCTCGTAGAGCCCACTGAAGAAAACACCGGTGTCATCGACGCAGTATTCCACGTTGACGGCGTAGGCCACGACCACCTCCTCATGGTAGCCGGCGGCTCGGCCAAGCCCACCACACACGCCACCGTAGACGCCGGCGAGAACTTCCTCTTCCAAGACGGACGCGCCGTCTACAAACATGCCGTCACCGACATGCTCGAATCGTCGCTCGACATCATGGCACGCAACAACCTCACCGTCGACGACGTTGACTACCTCATCCCCCATCAGGCCAACCTGCGCATTATCGAGGCCGTTGCCCAGCGCGCAAAAATGCCCATGGAGAAAGTACTTGTCAACATCGAGCACACCGGAAATACATCGGCAGCCTCGATACCTCTGTGTCTTGACGAATACAAAAACAAGCTCAAGAAGGGTGACCGCCTCGTGCTCACCGCTTTCGGCGCCGGTTTCACTTGGGGTGCGATGTACCTCATCTGGGATCTCTAATCATCACTCCGAGAGCCTGTATGAACTTTTTATAGCAAAAGTAGCACTTTTTCGGTGCTATTTTTGTTATATAAGGAGTAATTAAAAAAACATAACTGACATGGAAGAAAATACAAAAGCCGCCGGCCTTACTCCTGCCGACGAAAAAGATTTACCCGCAGCCCCCATCCACAAATCAGGATTTGTCAACATCGTAGGCAACCCCAACGTAGGCAAATCTACCCTGATGAACGACCTCGTGGGCGAGCGCGTCAGCATTATCACTCAGAAAGCTCAGACCACACGTCACCGCATAATGGGTATCGTCAACACGCCCGAATACCAGATTGTGTTCTCCGACACCCCCGGCGTGCTCAAGCCTCGCTATAAAATGCAGGAGAGCATGCTCGCATTCAGCGAGGAGGCCCTCACCGACGCCGACATCCTCCTCTATGTCACCGACGTAGTGGAAGACCCTGAAAAAAATGCCGACTACCTCGCCAAAGTGGCCAAAGAGAAAGTGCCCGTACTGCTGGTAATCAACAAAATCGACCTGCTCAAAGGCAACGGCGAGCTCGAAGCCATCGTAGAGAAATGGCGCACCCGTCTGCCTAACGCCGAGATCTTCCCCACATCGGCCAAAGAGCACTTCAATGTCAGCAGCCTCATGCAGCGCATAGTGGAGCTCCTGCCCGCCGGCGAACCATACTTCGGCAAAGACGCCCTCACCGACAAACCGGCGCGTTTCTTCGTCACCGAGATCATACGAGAGAAGATACTCCTCAACTACGACAAGGAAGTGCCCTACTCGGCAGAGGTCATCGTAGAGAAATTCGACGAGAAAGAAGGCGCCATCCACATCATGGCCGTGATCTACGTAGAGCGCGACAGCCAGAAAGGAATACTCATCGGCAAAGGCGGCTCTATGCTCAAGAAAGTGGGCATGCAGGCACGCGCAGACATCGAGAAATTCTTCGGCAAGAGCGTTTATCTGGAGCTGTTCGTAAAGGTTGAGCCTAACTGGCGTAACCGCGACAACAAACTCCGTCAATTCGGATATATAGAATAAGCACACAAATGGGACAATTAGTAGCAATCGTTGGACGCCCTAACGTAGGCAAATCCACACTTTTCAACCGACTCACTCAGTCGCGCACAGCTATCACCGACCCTACCGCCGGCACTACACGCGACAGGCAGTATGGCAAAGTGGACTGGACAGGCCGCGAGTTCTCAATCGTCGACACAGGCGGTTGGGTCGTAAACTCAGAAGACGTTTTCGAGTCAGAGATTAACAAACAGGTCGAGCTCGCCATCGAGCAGGCCGACGTGATACTCTTTGTCGTAGACGCAATGAACGGCGTCACCGACCTCGACGACCACGTAGCTCAGATACTGCGCCGCTCGCGCAAACCCGTAATTCTCGTCGCAAACAAAGTAGACTCCAACGAGTGGGTCTACAATGTGCCCGAATTCTATAAGCTCGGCCTCGGCGACCCCTACCCCATATCGGCCGTCAACGGCTACGGCACAGGCGACCTCCTCGACGAAGTCGTCAAAGACCTCCCCGTACCCGAAGACGACGAAGCCAAGCTCGACGACATACCCAAATTCGCCATCGTAGGCCGACCCAACGCCGGCAAATCATCGATTATCAACGCCTTCATCGGCGCCGAGCGCCATATAGTCACCGACATCGCCGGCACCACACGCGACTCCATCTACACCCGCTACAACAAATTCGGTTTCGACTTTTACCTTGTAGATACCGCCGGTATCCGCAAGAAAAACAAAGTGAACGAAGACATCGAATACTACTCGGTGATACGCTCAATCCGCGCAATCGAGGCCAGCGACGTCTGCATACTCATGCTCGACGGCACACGCGGTATCGAGGCGCAGGACGTAAATATCTTCTCAATCATCCAGCGCAACAAGAAAGGCCTCGTGGTAGTTGTAAACAAATGGGACCTCGTGGAAGACAAGAGCACCGCGGCCATCAAGCACTACGAAGCAGCCATCCGCGAGCGCTTTGCACCCTTCACCGACTTCCCCATCATCTTCACATCTGCCATCACCAAGCAGCGTATCTACAAGGTGCTTGAAGAAGCCGTAGAGGTATTCGCCAACCGCAAGCGCACCGTGCCCACCTCGCAGCTCAACACCGTAATGCAGGAAGACATCGCCGCCTACCCGCCGCCAAGCAACAAGGGCAAGTTTATCAAAATCAAATACATAACCATGCTCAAAGGCGCGCAGGTGCCCACATTCATCTTCTTCTGCAACCTGCCCCAATGGGTGAAAGAGCCCTACCGCCGCTATCTCGAAAACAAGATACGCGAGCACTGGAACTTCACCGGCACCCCCATCAACGTATTCATGCGTGAGAAATAACACCAAGCCCCGCCCAGCGGGGCTTTTTCATGCCCACCCGGCAGCGCCATCGGAGCTGCGCCCCCGAGCCACAACATAACATGATATTTTACCCTTACTCCCCCTTGACTCAAAATAAAATTTTGCTAATGTAGCCGAATGTCATTATATTTGCGCTACGAGACTCAAACCAATCATTCTATATGCGAAAGTTAACAGTTTTCTTATCACTGATTATGGCATTTGCCGCCGCTGCCGTAGTCAATGTCGAGATACCCAAGAGCTCTTTGGCCAAAGAGCTGCGGCGGTTTACAATCCCCGACTCCCTCTACTGCAAGTATTTCGAGAAAGAATACTTCAATCCCCCGCGTGTCACAGTGCTTGAAAACGGGGTCAAGCTTCTCCTCGATGTAGACGCTATCGGTAACACGGCGATGCTTGGGCAGGTCGATGAGAGTGAGCGTCCGCATTACGTTGTTTTGGAAACACCCGACGGACGCCGATACATCGGAACGGCCGATATCTACGACAATACATATTATCCGGCCGAAGGATATCTCGACGGCGACTACGGCCTCTACCGCTGGATGCCAAATTTCGAACCGTTTCCTGCGCCCAAGAAAGTTGACCAGAGGTGGATGATAGTTTCGAGTTGGTTTACCGGCAAGGGATTCGAAGTATGGAATATGTTCAATTCCCCCGAGTTATATCCCTTTGTCGATCTTCGTTCAGGAAAGATCCGCAACGAAATTGAAATCGTAGCGCGGGAACTTCTGCCGCAGTTGCCTCTTGACCCGATATTCTTCAAAAAAGGCCGTAAGACAAAAGAAATGCGCCAGACTACCGGAGGCTATATACTGAAGTCTAACGGATCTCTTTACGGCCCCCTGACGTATTCCTACGATCCCTCGAACGGCCGTCTCAAGATGTCGGCCCAACGCAAAATCACGGATAGCAATTACAAAATCGACTGGTGGACTGAAAATAAAGGCAGAGGCACCGAAAGCCCCGAATGGGCCGCTTACTGCCAGAACGACCTCAGTATAAATCCAAGAGCCGTGCAGCTGCGCGAGTATAATGAGGCTATGGCTAAGAACGACAGCCTCATGGCATTCTTCGGTGAGCATGAAGTTGAGACGGTATGTATTGCTTCCGACAGTAAATCGTGGATGGTAGTGCGACGTGTGATACCTCCAGGCCGCAAACATTACAGGCGCGATTACAGCCTGTGGCTTGCACATCCCGGTGTTTTTCATGTCGACTACGCAATGCACAATGCAATAGTCGAAGGTATCAACGACTGGGTGATGGAATACTTTCTCAAATACGACAAGAAAGTGATGGAAGCTCGCAAGCGTGAGCGCATACTCACCGGGCGGGAGCAGGAACTGATCAACTTCTGGTACTGTGCCGCCGGTGCCGTGGTTGGCGCTCGAAAGGCTCCCAATGCCCGGCTGGGCTCCTACGAACTTGACCATGCAATGGGCATGGAGGCCTACCGCATGGGGGCGCCCGAGCCGGTGGGAATCGACTATGTGTTTAATGGAGTCGATGATGATTTATTGCGCCGCATGTCGGCTTGCCCTCTCGTAGACAGCGAGATACTCAATGTCGACGCCGAGACACTCACACTCGAGGTCAATCTCACCATGAGCCGCGGTGGCAAGACTTGGATCGAACCGAAGACCTTTACCATGCTTGACCGCACCCAAGGCGAAGGTATCGACGTAAAGATTCCTACCGATCTTTTCCTCAATCTGCCGACAGAGCCGGGTCCGACTGCGATTGTGGTATCTGACCTTGTCGATGGCCTCAAAGCCTCCGCAGAGCAGTTCAAGCAATCGATTAAGACGGTCAAACCCGCGCCTGTGCTGTCTGCGACGATGAAAGACTATCTGAAGACGGCTGCCTCGCAGAAATTCAACGGCCGCAATGTGTCAGAACTGCAGACATACGCCGACGAACTCGCTTCTCTTTCATATAATACCGATAAGTATGTCGCCATCTGCTCCGAGCTGACCGAGGGTAATACCCGAATCACCTCGCTCACCAAGAAACTGCCCGCCGTGGCCAAGGTGTGGAACACTTACTACAAGACTGTCGCGAAACCTTTCACTATAGAAGACGCGGGAAGTATTGTTGCCGAGAACGAGCGCCTGTCGGCTGTCAAGGCCGAGCAGGCTAAGCTTGAAGGGTATATTCAATCTGTGCAGGAGCGCGGTGAAGAAGAGTCTCTTAAAGACTTCACCGAAGAGCAGATGTTCGCAAAGATACGCCCGCAGTCTGTGAAAGCAGCCAATGCGCCTGTCAAGCCTGTTGAGTAGTTTTTCCGCCCCGCGGCGGCAGCAAGCTGCCGTCACGGGGCGGAAGCAGGCTCTCTCGCTATACGCTCGGCAAGAGCATTGAGTGCGACACATGTGGAGCGTGAAAGCTTAGGCCCATAGCTCCCGCATGGGGCGAGAATCAAGAGGCGGCCTTGGGTGCACAAGTCAAAATCATGCCCCGAAGGCTTGAAGCGCGGTGGCAAAGGCTCCGGATAAATGCAGATAATCTTTGCACCTAAAGCCTCGGCATTGCGTCGTTCCTCCTTTTCTGCCGCGGAGATAAAAGGTGATACGAGCACTCCTCCGTTGGCTGCCACATGCTCCCAGCGCGCACGCTCGGCAGTAAGCTCTTGTTCGCTATAGCGCCGATGTACCACAACATTATCAATCCAAGGATTGCGGAGTAAAAACACATTGCCGTAGGCCATAAAACGCTCACCGGCAATCTGAATTGAATTGACACGTCTGAAATATTCCGGATAATCACGCCGTATGGCAAGACGGTATGGATTGCTGCGTATATAATCGACAACAGTCTTCATCGGGCGGTCGTTATATAGAATCCTGTCGTAGAAATCTCTCTCAAACACCGACACATCCGCGCCTCCGGCTCCTCTGTAATACCGCCTTATCTTTGCCTTGAACATAGCCATATACTTGCCCAATGGCATTTCAAGCATAGAAGTTACAAACAGCAGGAAATGGATATGATCAGGCATGACAATATGCTGCAACACACGGAATTCGGGAGCGAACTCCGACATTCTGAAAAGCTGTCTGTTGATTATCTTCCCTAAAGGAGAAAGCGATACATAAGCTTCAAGCCCGTGCCCCGTCAGTTCTCCGAGAGGTGGTGCTTCCGGAGATTTTGTCATAGTGATATGATAGACCGTTCGGGTGCGGTAGTCATGATGGCGTGAGCGTGGCATAAAAGTATAATAATATTTCCGTAATGTGCACGCGGATTTCCGCGGGAGGTGTTTTTTCGGGCAAAGATAATTGTTTTTATTTCCAAAAGTGTTAAATTTGCCTTTTGAAATGAGATTTTGAACTTTTACGGCTCATTATGAGTTAATAAATATGCAAGTTCTCATCACACGAATCAACTAAGAAATTATGAGTTTGACTTCATACCTTTCGCCGCGCAGACTGCGTCTGTTAGCCCTCGCTGTTGTAGCTTCAGCTGCCCCATTGTGCCATGCCCAGCAAGACGCCCCCGTCGTTCTCGAGGGTCGCACTCCCCTGCAGGAATTCAGGCAGATGGCTCTGGCAAACAATAAGCAGCTCATGATGTCGCGCGAACGTATCAAGAAAGCCGGTTATCAGAAGAAAGAGGCTTTCGCAGCCTACCTCCCCGGAATCGATTTCAACGGAGGCTATCTCTACAACCAGCGCAACCTGTCGATTTTCGACAGCGACCAACTGTTGCCGACCAAGAGTTTCGACCTTGCCTCGCAGAGCTATCAGTACAATCTTGTCAAGAATCCGGCAACCGGCGAGCCCATCAAAGGGCCCGACGGCCAATATATACCCTCCGAGGTGGCCCTTATCCCCAAGGACGCCATGACCTTCGACATCCACAACGTGTTTTTCGGCGCCATCACCCTTACCCAGCCCATCTACATGGGTGGCAAGATCGTGGCAATGAACGCCATCACCAAGGCCGCCGAGAAAGCCGCTCAGGAGCTGCATATCAGCGAGGCTGAGAATGTGATATATGCCGTCGACGCCGCTTATTGGATGGTGGTGTCGCTCAAAGCAAAGCAGAAACTTGCCGAGAGCTATGTGAATCTGCTCGACTCTCTATCCCACGACGTTCATCTTATGCTTGAGCAGGGCGTGGCCACCCGCAGCGACGTGCTAAGCGTAGATGTCAAGCTCAACGCCGCGCAGGTAGACCTCGTGAAAGTCAACAACGGCCTTGTGCTCTCGCGCATGGCTCTTGCTCAGGTTTGCGGCTTGCCCGTCAACTCACAGTTTACCCTCGCCGACGAAGACCTCGAGACCCCGACACCACAGCCGGGTGTGGCTCCCGAGGGCGGTTACAATATGGAACAGGTATATCAGAACCGCCCCGACCTGCGCGCTCTCGAGCAGGGCATAGAGGTTGCCAAGCAGCAGAAGCGCGTGGCTCTGTCTACCATGCTTCCGACGGTAGCTCTGGTTGGCTCTTACGAATTCTCAAACCCCAACCTCTACGACGGCTTCAAGAAAAACTTCAAGGGTGCATTCTCAGTAGGCGCTGTAGTATCGATACCTCTGTGGCACTGGGGCGGCGACTACAATAAATACCGGGCCGCCGAGAGCGACGAGGTTATCCGCAAGCTCGAGCTCGAAGACGCCCGCGAGCTGGTGTCGCTGCAGGTGAGCCAAGCCTCGTATAAGACCGAAGAGGCATACAAGACCTACCACATGACCGAGACAAACCTCGCCAAAGCCGACGAGAACCTCCGCACCGCCGACCTCGCTTTCCGCGAAGGCATGGCCACAACCGACAATGTGATGGAGGCCCAGACCGCATGGCTCAAGGCTCACTCCGAGCAAATCGACGCCATGATAGATGTGCAGCTCTGCCAGACATACCTCTCCAAAGCCCTCGGCACGCTTTATCAATAATCCGCTAATAAAAACTACATCATAACATGCAAGAGAACACCAACCAAGAAAAACGCGCCAACCGCGCGCTGCTGCTCACAATCGCCATCGTCGTAGTGGCTGTGGCAGTAATCGCCATCATCGGCTTCTTGTTTATGAACAAACCCGCCGACTATATCGAAGGTCAGGTAGAGGGCACCACTATCCGTATCTCGGGCAAGCTTCCCGGCCGCGTGGTGGAATTCTATGCTCACGAGGGTGATACAGTACACGCCGGCGACACTCTGGCCCATATCCACTCGTCGGTAGTTGAGGCTAAGCTCGGACAGGCCGAGGCTATGCACCGCGCCGCCGAAGCCCAGACAAAGAAAATCGACGCCGGCACACGCTCACAGATCATCAATGCCGCCGCCGACCTGCTCCGTCAGGCCGAGGCCGGTGTCACCATTACTGAGAAAACATATACCCGCCTCGACAATCTCTTCAAAGAGGGCGTAGTGAGCGAGCAGAAACGCGACGAGGCCAAGGCCGCCTACGATGCCGCCGTCGCTGCCCGCGACGCCGCCGCAAGCCAGCTCGCATTGGCGAAAGCCGGCGCGCAGAGCGAAGACAAGGTGTCGGCGCAAGCTCTCGCAAATGCTGCAGAGGGCAGCGTCAACGAGGTTGAGGCTCTGCTCGAAGACAGCTACCTCGTGGCTCCCGCCGACGGCACTATCGACCAAGTCTATCCCGAACCCGGCGAGCTCATCGTGATGGGCGCTCCGGTGATGAGCCTCCTAAAGGAAGACGACCGCTATGTGGTGTTCAACGTGCGCGAGGAGTTGCTCCAAGACCTCACCATGGGCAAGACTATCAGCGTGATGGTGCCTGCCTTGGGCAAGAAAGACATCGACGTGAAGATATACTACATCCGCGACATGGGCAGCTACGCCACATGGCGAAGCACCAAATCTACCGGCAGCTACGACAGCCGCACATTCCAGATCAAGGCACGCCCCACCGAAGCTGTCGAAGGCCTGCGCCCCGGCATGAGTGTGGTGTATAAATAACAGAAGTTTCGCAAGCTGCACTTCTGTCAGGCATAAAAAGGAATAAAGGGAAAAAGGCAAAAAAGGCAAGATCATAGTCCTGCGATTGATTAAAATATGAAAGGTAACCTCTTGCCGGCCGCAGGCAATTGCCTTTTTAACCTTCTTTACCTGTCCAACTTAATAAGTTTACAAGCTGCGCCTTCGGCGCATTAAAGAATAATTTATATGGCAAATCTCGGATTCAAAGAAGGACTGCGGAGGGAAATCCGACGTCTCGGCAGCCGGAAGATGTATATCTTCGGCATAGTCGTCGTGCCCCTGTTCATGGCCTTCTTCTTCCTTGACCTGCTCAGCCCCGGCCTGCCCAACCATGTACCCACGGCGGTGGTAGACCTCGACCACTCGGCGATGTCGCGCACGGTGACCCGTTCGCTCAACGCCCTGCAGGTAATCGACGTGAGCCAACGCTGCGAGAGCTACGACGAAGCCCTCGACAAAGTGCGCTCCGGCGAGATTTTCGGCTTCTTCGTGATTCCTTCCAATTTCGAGAAGAATGCACTTGCAGGCAACGACCCCACCTTGGAATACTACTCCAACATGACCTACTTCGTGCCCGGCACATTGGCCTACAAGGGCTTCAAGACCGTAGCCGTGGCCACATCGGGCGGAGTAGTGCAGCAGACCCTCATCAGCCTTGGCGCCACGCCGGGGCAGGTGGCGTCGATGGTGCAGCCTCTGAGCCTTGACATCTACGGTCTCAACAATCCGTGGATGAGCTATGCCATATATCTGTGCCCCTCCTTTACCATGGCCACTTTCGTGCTGATGATAATGTTGATGACAGTGTTCTCCATCACCATCGAAATCAAAAACGGCACGTCGGCCCAATGGCTCGCCACATCCGACGGCAGCATAATCATCGCCATGGCCTCGAAACTGCTGCCCCAGACAATAATCTTCGCCATCGAAGGCATATTTATCCAGTGGCTGCTCTTCGGCCTGAGCGACTTCCCGCTCAACGGCTCGCTATGGTGGATGATAGTGGCAACCGTGCTCACCGTCATCGCCAGCCAAGGCGTGGGCATGTTTATAGCCTCTGTGCTCCCCAATCCGCGCTTGGCGCTGTCTATCACCTCGCTGTTCGGCATACTGTCGTTCTCGTTCACCGGCTTCTCTTTCCCGGTTGAGAGCATGTATGGCTACCTCGCTGTCTTCAGCTGGCTCGCGCCGATACGCTATTGGTTCTTGATTTACATCAACGAGGCACTCAACGGCGTAGATATCTATTACTCGCGCTATTACATGGTGGCGCTGATTGTCTTACCCCTTGTGGCATGCTCGCTTCTGCCCCGTCTGCGCCGCGCATGCCTCAAACCAGTCTATGTGCCCTGATATGAGTGTGTTCAACAAAATATATCAATGGAGCGTAGGGATGGCGCGGGTATTCCGCGGCGAGCTCCGGCTCATGATCCACGACCCGGGCATATTGCTCTTCTTCGTGGCGCTGCCCCTGCTCTACCCTATCGTCTACACTTTGATCTACAACCCTGAGGTTGTTCGGCAGCTTCCGATCGCGGTTGTCGACAACTGCCTCAACGCCGACTCACGCCAACTTGTGCAGAAGGCGTCGGCGTCGCCATCGATCGAAATCTACGCCTACTGCGCCGACATGCCCGAGGCTCGCCGCCTCATGGCTGAGAAAAAAGTGTTCGGTGTGCTTCAGATACCATCGGATTACGCCCGCAATATCGGCAATGGCGAGGTTGCACATGTCACCTTCTACTCCGACATGAGCCTTCTGCTGCGCTACCGCACCTTCGTGTCGGCGCTCACCGACCTGCAGATTGAGATGATACAGGATATCACAGCCTCAAAAATCAACGCCACCGGCCTTGAGACTCTCGCCGGCGATATGAAAGCGCCGATATCGAGCGAGGCTCAGATATTGGGCGACACCGAGCAGGGATTCGCAAGCTTCGTAATCCCCGGCATTGTGATTCTCATACTTCAGCAATCAATGCTGCTCGGTATCTGCATGCTCGGAGGCACCGCCAACGAACGCCGGCGCCGCAACGGCGGTCGCGACCCTCTCGCGCCGTCAGCACCGGTTTCAGCCCGCGTATGGGGCAGGGCGCTGGCATATACCATCTTCTACTTCCCCATGACAATCTACATACTCCGCATAATCCCCGAGATTTTCAACCTGCCGCACTACGGCAATCCGGTGGACTATCTGCTCTTCATCCTGCCCATGCTTCTGGGCACGGCATTCTTGGGGCAGGCGCTCGACTACTTCATGAAAGAGCGCGAGAGTTGCTTCATCATCATAGTGTTTACCTCGGTGGTGTTCCTCTTCCTCTCGGGTCTCACATGGCCTCGCTACGCCATGAGCGACCTGTGGATATGGATCGGCAACTGCATACCGGCGGTGTGGGGCGTGGAAGGCTTCATACGTATCAACTCCAACTCGGCAAACCTCTCTGAAGTAGGCACGCCTTTCATGGCAATGTGGATATTGGCTGCGGTCTACATGCTTGCCGCATTGCTCTCTACATGGATTATACAGCGCCGTGAGCGCGCTTGACACTCATCATGGCAGGAATTAAAAGTTTAGCTAAAGATACAGCGATATATGGCGTCAGTTCGATAGTGGGACGCTTCCTCAACTGGCTCTTGGTGCCGCTCTACACTATCATGTTCCCGGTAGCCGAATACGGCGTAGTCACACTCGTCTACGCCGTGGTGGCCCTGATGATGGTGATACTCACCTACGGCATGGAGACCGGCTTCTTCCGCTTCGCAAACCATGAGCGGTGGAAAGACCCGATGGAGGTATATGGCACCTGTCTGACATCGCTCGCCGTCAGTTCTGTCGCATTCGCAGTGTTGGTGACCTGCTTCGGCAGCACTGTCGCCGGCTGGATGCAATGCTCCGGCCACACGTCATTCATAGTCATCATGGCATGGTGCGTGGCCATCGATTCTTTCACGGCACTGCCATTCTGCTACCTCCGCTACCGTAAGCGCCCCATGCGCTTCGCCATGCTCAAGCTCGTCAACATCGGCCTAAACATCGGGCTCAACCTCTTCTTCATCCTCCTGTGCCCGTGGCTTGCCGACAATGCGCCCGCGACAGTAGGCTGGTTCTACCGTCCTGATTTCAGCATAGGCTATATCTTCCTCGCCAACCTGCTCGCCTCCGGTGTGACCCTTCTAATGCTCATACCCGACATGAGCGGCTTCCGCTGGCGCTTCAACAGCCGTCTGTGGCGCGAGGTGATGGTATACTCGCTGCCGCTGCTCGTTCTCGGCGTGGCCGGCATAATGAACCAGACCATCGACAAGATACTCTATCCTCACCTTGTGTCCGACCCCGACGAGGCTCTCTTCGGTCTCGGAATCTACGGTGCCAACTATAAGATAGCCGTGCTCCTGCTGGTATTCCTGCAGGCCTTCCGCTTTGCCTACGAGCCCTTTATCTTCGCGCGCAGCAAAGACAAGGGTGAGCAGAAACTTCAGGCCTACCGCGACGCCATGACATATTTCGTGGCCTTCGCCCTGTTGATTTTCCTCGGGGTGATGTATTACCTCGACATTGTGAAATATCTCATCGACCCGCGCTATTTCAGCGGTCTGGCGATAGTGCCCTTGGTAATGCTTGGCGAGCTCTTCTTCGGTATCTTCTACAACCTCTCGGTATGGTATAAACTCACCGACCGCACGAGCTGGGGCGCATGGTTCTCGCTCCTCGGCCTCGGCGTGACACTGGCACTCAATATCATACTCGTGCCCCATATCGGCTATATGGGCTGTGCCATAGCCGCTTTCAGCTGCTATCTGATCATGATGTTGGCCAGCTACTTCGTAAGCCTCAAGAAATACCCGATAGGCTACCCGGTCGGCCGTATCTGCGGCTTCTTCGGCATAGCCGCGATATTCTATGCCGTCGGTGTGTGGCTGCTGCCGATGGCCGGATTGGGCGCATGGCTCAATGCCGTCATCCGCATGATACTGCTCATCGGCTTCGTGGCGGTCTTCGCTCGCATACAGGGCGTGAGCCTGCGCCAGATTGTCGAACCCGCCGCCAAGTTTATCCGCCGCCGATGAGAGTGGTACTTATCAACCACAGCGACAGCCTCGGCGGGGCGTCGGTGGTGACCTACCGTCTGCTCAAGGCTCTTCAGGCCGAGGGCGTGGAAGCCTCAATGCTGGTGACCCACAAGAGCGGCAACGACCCGACGGTTGTAGAGGCCGCACCTCAGTGGCGGGCAAAGATTCCTTTCTATGCCGAAGCGGCGAGGATATTCACCCACAACGGCTTTGACCGAGCCGACCTCTTCAAGGTGTCGCTCGGCAGCGACGGCTTGCCGCTGAGCCGCCATCCCTTGGTGCGCAATGCCGACGCCGTGATACTCGCATGGGTCAACCAAGGCATGCTCTCGCTGAAAGAAACAGGCGATATCGCTGCTGAAAAGCCGGTGATATGGACCATGCACGACATGTGGAATCTCACCTCGCTCTGCCATCATGCGGGCGAGTGCCGGCGCTACACCGACCCCGAAGGCTGCCGCCGTTGCCCCCTGCTCCACGCAAAGGCTTCCGACCGCGACTTATCAACAAAAGTATGGCGCCGCAAGCAAGAGCTCTACGGCACCGCGCAGATTGATTTTGTCGCCGTAAGCTCATGGCTGAAAAAAAGATGTAACGACAGCCGCCTCATGGACAGCCAACGCGTAGCCGTCATACCAAACGCCTTTCCCGTCGAAGACTTTTATTCGGCACCCGAAGAGGGCAAACGCATTATACTCATGGGCGCGGCACGCCTCGACGACCCCGTCAAAGGGCTTCCCTTGGCTGTGGAAATGCTAAATAAACTGCGGTGCGACAATGCCGAGGCGGTATTTTTCGGCGCACTCCGCGACCCTCATGCCTTGGATAATCTCAGATTCCCTCACCGCCATATAGGCATGGTAAGCGACCCGGAGGAGCTGCGCGGGCTATACTCCCGGGCTCATGCGGTGATATCCACATCGCTTTACGAGACCCTCCCGGGCACTCTGATCGAAGGGCAAGCCTCGGGCGCCATGCCCGTAAGCTTCGACCGCGGCGGTCAGGCTGATATCATCCGCAGCCATGCCGACGGACGCCTTATACCTTTCGGCGACACCGACGCCATGGCCGAAGCTCTCGATGAAGTACTCGCCTGCAACCACGACCGCGAAGCATTGCGGGCCGCCGTAGCAGCCCGCTTCTCCGCCCGCGCCATAGCACGGCAATATATAGATCTGATATCTAAACTGACTTAAGTTTCGCAAGCATAGATCGAATAGGCAAAGAAGGTAAAAAAGGCAATTGCCGGTGGCAGGCAAGAAAATAGTTTTCAAAAATCGCTCAATTACAAGACTATTATCTTGCCTTTCTACCTTGTTTGCCTTGTTTGCCTTGTTTGCCTTTTTCTGCCTTGTTTGCCTTGTTTTTGCCTGACTGAAAAATCACTCTGCCGCCTGCTCCTCGGCCACAGGTGCCGGGCGTTGGCTTGCGTCGAGCATGAGCTCGTAGATCTGGCGGGTGTCTTTGGCGGTGAGATGATAGTATCCGCCTATTGACTCTCCTTTGTTTGCATGAAGGCGCTCAACGAGAGTGTCGATATCAGGATTCTCGATACCGAGGTCCTTGAAAGTCGCCGGCATACGGAGGACTGTCGTAAAGAAAGCTCTAAGATGGGCTACGGTCTCGATGGCTGCCGTGCGGTCGTCGCGCTCGTCTACATTGAAGATACGGCGTCCGAGCTGGGCCACCTTCGACGGTTTGTGATGAGCCATGTATGCCATCCATGCCGGCACGACGACAGCAAGGCCGGCGCCATGGGCTATATTCGGATAAAGAGCCGAAATCTCATGCTCCATAAAGTGCGAGGCCCAGTCCTCACGGCGTCCGCAACCGCAGAGGCCATTGTGTGCGAGCGTACCCGCCCATTCGATATTAGCACGCGCATGGAAATCGCCCGGGTCGGCAAGCACACGCGGTGCCTCAGCCATAAGACCCATCAGCAGGCCTTCGGCAAGCCGGTCGGTCATCTCTACACGCGTCGAGGGCGAGAAGTAGCGCTCCATGATGTGCACCATCATATCGGTAATGCCTACGGCTGTCTGATATGCGTTGAGAGTGAAAGTCATCTCAGGGTTCATTATGGCGAAGCGCGGTTTGAGTATACTGTCGGTGCGCAGGCTGAGTTTCTGTCCGGTTTCTGTGCGTGTGATCACCGAATTTCCCGAGCCCTCGCTGCCGGCGCCGGGCACTGTGAGCACCACGCCCACAGGCAGAGCCTCGGTCACCGAAGCCTTGCCGGTATAGAAATCCCAAAAATCGCCTTTATATCCTATGCCGGCGGCGATAGCCTTTGCCGTGTCGATCACACTGCCGCCACCGACGGCGAGAAGCCCGTCGATATGCGCCGCGCGACCTTTCTTGATTCCTTCATATACAAGAGTGTCGACGGGATTGGGCTCCACGCCGCCAAGCTCTATATAGTCGATACCTATGGTATTCAATGAATTTTCAATACGTCCGATTAGGCCGCATTTCTTGGCATAGCTCTTTCCGTAGACAATCATTACTTTGGTTGCCCCGGTGAGGAAAGTGAGCATACCTACTTTCTCTTCGGCTCCACGGCCAAATTCAAACAATGTCGGGGAATAGTAGCTGAAATTTTCCATAATGAGATGAAATTTTTTATCTATAAAACAACAGCGGCCCGCTATTGTTCATTGTGCAAAGATATGATTTTTCTGCAATAAAACAGCATGTGAAAATACCTTTAAGTTTTTTTGTGTTTAAATTGTTGGGTCACATGCTTACTTTATGTACTTTTGCAAATATATATAAACAGCCTAACCAATCATTTTGACAATGAATAAATTCTTGACTCTCATGGCGGCAACGCTGGTGGCAACGGCAAGCGCCTCAGCCTCTACTGTGTATACCGCCGATCTTTCTGCAGCAAGCGCGGATGATTTCGCTTCTTGGACTGTCATTGACGCCAATCAAGACGGCTCTACATGGAAATACGACGCCGACGCTGCGCCTTCACGTGTTTTCTACAACTACAACTCCGCCAACCAAGCCGACGACTGGCTTATCTCACCGGCTATCGAAATCCCTGCCGACGGCTCTTACGTGGTAAGCTACGAGTATAAAGGCAGCGCATATAGTGAGGCTTTCGAAGTTTATACCGGCGCTGCTCCGACAGTCGAGGGCATGACAGCGAAAATAGCGGAATACAACGCTGTGAAAGACGACGTAGCCGGCGACCTGATATTTATCGACGCCAAGGCCGGCAAATTGCATATCGGCTTCCACTGCACCTCCAATAAAGACCTCTTCCGCCTCTATATCAACAAAGTGAGCGTCATCGAAGCCTCGAATCCCGTCGACCTGCAGGTGTCTAAAATCATCGCGCCCATATCCGGCGAAGGTATGGGGCAGGAAGCTGTGACTGTAGAGGTCACCAACAGCGGACGCGTAGCCGTTGACTCCTACGATATCGCCTACAGTATCGACGGCGGCGCGGAAGTCACCGAGCATGTGACCGAGCCAATAGCTGTCGGCGCCACAGCTACATATACATTCAAAGCCAAGGCCGACCTCAGCCAAGGCCACAAGACCTACACCATCAGCGCACGCACCATCCATGCCGACGACCTCAACCCGGCCAACGACGGCGCCACAGCCTCTGTGCGCCACATCGCGCCTGCCACTGTGCCCTATTCAATGGGCTTCGAGCCCGACGAGGACACCGACGGTATCACCTTCCTCAACCTCAACGACGACGACGGCGACTGGGGCATTAACATCGACGGAGGTTTCTTCGGCTCATTCTCGCGCACAGGCTACGGCTGTCTTGCCTACAACTACAGCAAGAACGCCGCCGATGACTGGGCATTCCTCGAACCGATCAAGATGGAAGCCGGCCACTATGTAATCAAATATTGGTATAGCGCCACCGCCGGTCACCCCGAGCGTCTGCGCGTATGCTATGGCAACGCCCCAACCCCGAGGCCATGACAAACGTGCTCGCCGTCTACGACCCCATGACAAACGACAAATACCTTGAGGCAATCCACATCTTCGAACTCAAGGAAGCCGGCGATATATATTTCGGATTCTATGCTTTCAGCGACGAAGATGAGAACTGGATTCTTATCGACGACCTCAGCATTGAGACCGTAGACGCCAACACTTTTGACCTCTCATTGAGCAATCTCGCCTCACCCTCGGCCTACATGCGCCCCGGCAATGCAAAGACATTCGCCTTCACCATGCAGAACATCGGTATCATCGAGGCCAAGACTAATGTGAAATTCTATATCGACGACAAACTTGCAGGCGAGAAAAGCTATACCCTCCGCCCCATGGAGATTCTCAATGTGAGCGAGACCGGTCTCTACGACAATCTCACTGCCGGCGAGCATACTGTGAAAATCGTTGCAGCCTGCGACGCCGACAAGAATCTCGACAACAACACTCTCACATCTACTTTCCGCTATCTCGACAGCCCCCTCCGCCTATGGACTTTTGAAGACGCGCAGCTCCCCGCCGAATTTACCTACCGCGTTGAAGACTCGGCTCAGAATCATCCCGACGCCGGCGCTGAATTCAACGAGCAGGGCTTCGGTATATTCGACCTCGAGCACCCCGTGCTTGAGACCAAAGCCTTGGCCGTGAACACATGGTTTACCGAGTCGCGCACGGCCGACCGCTGGATTGTCCTCCCGCAGTTTACCGTCAATTCCGACGACGCCCACTTCGTGTGGAACGCCAACTCGTTCAACCCCTCCTTCCCCGAGCGCTACGATGTGAAAGTATCGAAAACCGACGACGTCTGGTACAGCTACTCGAGCGAGGTCAGCATTGAAGCCGAGGAAGTATCGCCCCAAACCCGCGGTATCGACCTTGGCAAATACAAAGGCGAGACTGTATATGTCGCCGTCAACGTGCGCACGGCCAACGGCGAGGCTCTCATCCTTGACAACTTCGGCCTTTACGGCGACCTCAGCTTCGCAAGCTCGGGCATAGAGAATGTCAGCGGAGAGACAGGCTTCGAAGTAAGCGTCAACGGCGGTGTGGTCACCGTGTCGGGCGAAGAAGCAGCCACAATAGCGGTCTACACCCTTGAGGGCAATAACGTCGCACAGACCCGCGGCTCAAGCGCCGACATCAGCAGCCTCGGCAGCGGTGTATATATCGTGCGCGTGACTGCCGCCTCCGGCACCCGCACTGTAAAAGTCAGAATCTGATAAATATCATCATAAAAAAATGAGCGGTTCCGGGTCGCGGAGCCGCTCATTTTTTAACGCCTTTGCCGTATCATTAAAAATAAATTTGTGTAATTGGCAGAAATAGCCTAACTTTGTGACTTAATCGGACATAAGAAACCACACCTACACACTTTGGGTAAATATGGCACAATTACAACTTTATACAACAAAAAATATCAGAGGACTCCAGAGCATTGTCAACATCAACCCCACCGACGATGTTCTGCGTCAGGTGCATGAGTTTATTTCGCCTCTGAAAAACCTGCAGTTTGACCCAAGAGAGAATCCCGTATTTATTGTAGTAAAGCATATTAGCCGTGGTTTATTGCTCACAGTCCTGCGTCCGATTGATGAAGCTCTCAATTACTATGCGAGCACACTCTTCCTGCCTCACGGAGTCATAATCAGCACCGGTGAATTGCTCTCCTTGATTGATACTGTCAAAGATTTCATCGAGTCCGGCGACCCTTCGCAGACCGCAATCGCTGATATGCGCTCTATTCTTGCCAAAGACTACCCTGCCGACGCCGACAAACCACTTATCATGCCATCGTCGGGCCACCATCATGCCATAGCCTTTTACGGTGGCCGGCAAGCACCGTCGCTCCACGACTATATCGGTTCCCATTTCTATCAGCCCGAATATTCAGCGTATGCCTCTGTTGTGCTTATCGACAGCGAAAGCCACACACGGGGCAAGCAACATGCGGCCAACCTGACAAAAGCAAAGCTCGACAGGCTCGTTAGGGTCAACCCGCCCAAGGCCGACAACCACGGCTTCGCGCCCTACTTGGGCCGGCGCCCGTTCGACAAGGCAATCACCGCCGGAATAGGCTCTAATGTAGAAATCACATGGCATAAGAGCGGATTCGAACCCCTCACTACCATATTCGAGGTAAAGGAAGACAACAGCACACCGGCCGTAGCCGACACTTCGATGGTGCGCCGCGTCATCAGCCCTGCAAGTTTCCACATCACCGCCGGCACAGGCACACCCATGCCCGACGGCGTATGCCTCATAAAAGTCAACGGCGAGACTATCGATTCCCCCAAGGCTTTTTCTTACAGCGACCTGCGCAATGCACGCGTCGAGATCAGCGCCCCGGGATTCAGCGCATTCTCAGGCCATTACGACCTCGCCTCAACCATGCACTTGTTGGTGCCTATGCGCAGTCTCCACAAGACCTACCGCTTCCAGCTCCCCCTTCAGCTGCCCGAGGCTTCCGATCCCATCAAGCTCTATATCAAGACAAAAAAGAAACTCAACAAGTGCCCCATCGAAGGCTACGAAGTGGCCGGAGGCGAGCTGCAGGAAGGCAGCGGCGTGACAAACACGCTGATATATTCGGGCTCTGCAGGGCGAAACACACTCCCCATAATTGCAGGTATCGCAGGCCTGATTATCGGCCTGCTGCTCGGATGGCTGATATTCCACCGACCGGCGCCCGAAGCAATGCCTGCCGCTGCAGTTGAAACAGTTCAAGCTGTAGAAGCTGTTGAGCCCGTCAGCGAAGTGACCGAGGCGACACCCGCTGCCGTTGAAGAGACCGCCACACAGCCCGCCGCGCCCGACTACAACGCCGCCATCGAATATCTCGACAGCAACAAGATGTGGCAGAAAGCCGAGCTCGAAGCCATACCCGGAATGGAAGGGTTCTACGACGACATCAACACCTACAACTTCGAGAATCTGAGCTCTAAATGGGCTCCTCTGCTCGAAGGCTCCAAGAGCTTTGCTGCCGTGCTGCGCGCTGTCGAAGGCTCTGCGAGCAAGCGCGACCCACGCACAAGCCCCCACAATCCCACTTTCACCCAAGACGGTGAGCCTATCGGTTGGCGCAGCTACACATATTGGATCGACCCCTGACAGGAGTTGGTGGTTGGTAGGCTGTGGGCTGAAGCGCACCTCTTGACCTCGCAATCGTTTATATTTAACTTAAAACTGACATAGCATGTTTTCCGGCATTGTAGAAGACGCAGCCACTGTGGTGGCAGTAAAACATAACGAATCGAATGTAGACCTCACTCTCCGCTGCTCGTTTACCGACGAACTCCATATCGACCAGTCCGTCGCCCACAACGGCGTGTGCCTCACCGTAGTAGCCCTCAATCCCGAGGGTACATACACCGTCACCGCTATCCGCGAGACTCTCGACCGCTCCAATCTCGGCGACCTCAAGGAGGGCGACCGCGTAAACCTCGAGCGCTCAATGCTCATGAACGGACGCCTCGACGGACATATCGTGCAAGGACACGTCGACACCACCGCCGTATGCACCGACATAGAGGAAGCCGACGGCAGCCGCTATTTCAAATTCGAATATGAGGTAAGCCCCGAGATGGCAGCAAAAGGATACATGACCGTCGAAAAAGGCTCGGTGACAGTCAACGGCGTGAGCCTCACCGTATGCGACAGCGAGATTAACTCCTTCCGCGTAGCAATAATCCCCTACACTTTCGAGCACACCAACTTCTGCCAAATAGAAAAAGGCAGCCGAGTGAACATCGAATTCGACATAATAGGCAAATATCTTGCTCGACTCAACGAAGTGAGAGCCTTGTAAAAAAAGCCATGATATGAGCGGCCGACAGCCCGGAGAGAAGTTGATGCAATATGTGTGGCAACACAGATTGTGGCTTCCGGGCGACATGCGCACCCGCGACGGACAAGCGTTGGAAGTTATCGACCCCGGCCTGCTCAACAACGACGCCGGACCCGATTTCTTCAACGCCAAAATACGTATAGGCACTGAAATCTGGGCCGGCAATATAGAGATACACGTGCTTGCCTCCGACTGGCACCGCCACGGTCACGACGCCGACCCGGCATACAGTAATGTTGTGCTCCACGTCGTCGACACCGACGATTGCACCATCATGCGAGCCGACGGCACAACCATTCTGCAGGTAGTGATGACCTGCGCACGCGACTTCCACCAATCCTACCGCCGGATGGTAGACAACCCCACCGCCGGCCTCGCCTGCGCCGACGAAATCCGCTCCCTCCCCTCCATCTACCTCACCGACTGGATCACAGCCCTCGGCTTCGAGCGCCTCTACGCCAAGGCCGACCGCGTAGAAGAACTCGTCGGCCGTCTCGACAACAATTGGCGCGAGGCCGTATATGTCACCCTCGCCCGCGCCCTCGGCTTCCACACCAACAGCGACGCCTTCGAGCGCCTCGCCATCGCCACGCCCCTCTCGCGCATGCTCCACCATCACGACAATATCGAGGCCATCGAGGGACTCCTCTTCGGTCAGGCAGGCCTCATTCCCGAGAGCACAGGCACAAGCGCCGAAGACATCTATGCCGCCCGCCTCGCCACAGAGCACCGCTTCCTTACCACCAAATACGGGCTCCAACAGCCATGCAGCTTAGGATGGAAAATGGCGAGGATGAGACCCCACAACTTCCCCCACCGCCGCATAGCACTCCTCGCCGCAATGGTAGCCGGAGGATTCGAGATAGGGCGCAACATATTCAACGTCAGAAGCTTGGAAGACGCCTACTCCCTCTTTCGCGTCCGCCTCAGCGACTTCTGGCAAACCCACTACACCTTCGAGCCCTCAGCCGGGCGCCCCTCCGCTGCCCTGAGCAAAAACTCCGCCGACATACTCATAATCAACGTCGTAGCCCCAATCCTCTATGCCTATGGCCGACAATACGCCAACATCGCCATGCAAGAGAGCGCCGTCGACATACTCCACGCCCTCCCTCCCGAGCAGAACAATGTCACACGCCTCTTCGGCCAAGGCGGCATAGACTGCGACAGCGCCTTCACCGGCCAAGCCCTCCTCCAGCTCCGCCGCAACTACTGCGAACCCCGCAAATGCCTCTACTGCCGCCTCGGCCACCGCTTCCTCTCCCAAAAAGCCCTCCGCCGCTGACGCTTCGCGCGCGAAACATCAGGTTCAAAGGCCAAAGGAATCAAGGCAAGATAATAGACGCACTGGCGCGTTCGCAAAACGCCGATTTCCCGTAACCCCATACACCGGGGCAAGCCGCGTAGCGGCAAACGACGGCGTAGCTGTCGCGACTCTC
>OFFB01000265.1_pt1 | contig 55080 bp, 51 predicted proteins | sample 1521281 | NCBI WGS metagenome assembly OFFB01 (sample SAMEA3504109, study PRJEB24116) | mouse gut metagenome | biome: mouse gut; feature: mouse-associated habitat; material: faeces | place: Denmark | collected 2011
CCACGGTCCACGACCATACCCTACACGACGACCCTGTCAAGGGTCGAATATCCCATCCCCGCCACAAAACCGCCGCCACCCACAAAAATTCCTAATTCCCACTCCCATTGCGGCAAGAGAACATTGACATACTGTAACAATCCCTCAATCCTTTCCCGACAGAAATTCGCGCAGGTAGGGTAGGGCTGATAGGCATGACCGCCGTCCCAGCTCGTACACAGCCCTCATCTTCTCCCGGTTCATCTCAAGCCTACCTATCGGTAACGGTTCATTCGGCGCTATTACAAAAGTATTGCCCTTTGCGCACTGCTCCTGTACATACTCCAGTTGGTTGTTGTACATCACATGACGTCGCCCCATGGCTTGGGATATTTTGGGACAGCGTGGCATCAGTAATCTAAATAGCCACTCAGGAGCCGGCGCTTTCCTGTAATCGCGCGGCTGTGTAAGTACTACCACATTACGGGCAAACCCCGCATCCTGGAAATACTTCAAAGGTATGGAATCGCTGATGCCCCCATCCAGCATGCGGCGTCCGTCATCAACCTTTACTGGCCGTGTCACTATAGGCATCGAAGCCGAAGCCCTGAGCCATTCGAGCGAATCGTATGTCACCCTGTCCATACGGTAATATACCGGCATGCCTGAGTCTACATCTGTGCATACCACATGAAATTCGGTAGGGTTACGTTCAAAAGTTTCGATGTCGAACACATCGAGCTTCAAAGGCAACGTATGATAAGCAAATTCTGCCCCTATGAGATTTCCCGTAGTTATTAGTGAGCGCAGCCCCATATATCGCGGGTCATGGCAGTAGCGTAGGTTGTATCGCAGCACGCGTCCCGGTTGGAGCGATTTGTAATTGCATCCGAAACTTGAGCCTGCCGACACGCCCACTATACCGTCAAACTCTATTCCGTGCTCCATCATCACATCGATGACTCCGGCAGTAAACATACCGCGCATGGCACCCCCTTCAAGTACAAGTCCGGTCTTCATTATTTGGATATAAATCTATTTTAGGTGTAGCAGGTATGGTATGTGGATAAACAAAAATATCCGCCATTAAGCGGATATCTTGTGACTCCTACAGGATTCAAACCTGTAACCTTCTGATCCGTAGTCAGATGCTCTATTCAGTTGAGCTAAGGAGCCGTGGTATTAAAAATAGGCAATAATCGTGATTTGTGACTCCTACAGGATTCAAACCTGTAACCTTCTGATCCGTAGTCAGATGCTCTATTCAGTTGAGCTAAGGAGCCATGCAAACTCTTTTGCGATTGCGAGTGCAAAGTTAATACGTTTGTTTGAAACAGCCAAGCATTTTTCTGTAAAAATTCAAATAATTTTCACTCCCTATGCTTAATCTGCTGTTTTTTAGTCTTATAAAAATGATACTATCTTTAGTGATTGTTTTTTTGTAACTTTGCATTCTGTCAATATCGCTCTGGTTTATGGAAGAAACGTTCTTGTTTGTAACTGAAATGGTAGGTACTGTGGCTTGCGCCATAAGTGGTATCCGACTTGCCGCAACGAAAAATTTCGACTGGTTCGGAGCTTATATCGTAGGACTGGTGACAGCTATCGGAGGTGGTACGCTACGTGATGTCTTGCTCGATATTCCGGTATTCTGGATGCAGACGTGGTGGTATCTCGCCGTTACGGCACTATCGCTCGCTACTGTTATTGTTTTCCGAAACATGTTGGTGAGCCGCGACAAAGTCCTGTTCATTTTCGACAGCATCGGACTTGCCATGTTCTGTGTTATAGGCATACAGAAAACTCTTGCCGTGGGCTACCCCATGTGGGTTGCGACTGTCATGGGCATTATCACCGGTGCATTCGGCGGTGTTATCCGCGACATTCTCATCAACGAGGAACCGTTGGTTTTCCGTAAGGACATATACGCCACCGCATGTCTCGCCGGAGCACTGGTATATTGGGTCATAATGCTGATGGGTGGCAGTCCATTCGCCCAACAGATTAGCTGTGCCGCCACCGTAATCCTCCTCCGCATCCTCGCCCTCCGCTACTCCCTCTCCCTCCCCATCCTCGCCCCCCTCCCCAAATCCAAAAAACAAGGGAAGTTTTAAAAAACGTTTATTACCGGGATTAAGTGTTGGCTCACGTGGCTTAAATTGTTATCTTCGTGTGTCTGCTGACTAATGTCCAATAAATTTAACATTAAAATATGAAACTGAGATATATATACTATGCTGTTTTGGCTGCCGGAACTTTGTCTGTGGCTGCCAATCAGGCTTATGCTGAGCGGCTCGTCGTGTTGCATACTAATGATACCCATAGTCAGATTGATCCTGATGATAAGGACCGTGGCGGTGTGTTGCGCCGCAAGGCTTTGATTGATAGTGTGCGCGGTGCCAACGACAATGTCCTGTTGATTGATGCCGGCGATGCCGTGCAGGGCACTTTGTACTTCACTCTCTTCGGTGGTGAAGTGGAGGGGAAGGTCATGAATGAGATGGACTATGACATTCAGATTCTTGGCAATCACGAGTTCGACAATGGAGTGGAGGCGTTGGCTGAGCAGTGGCGCAATCTGGATGCCGAGCGTCTATCCACCAATTATGATTTCCGGGGTACTGAACTCGACGGACTCTTCTCGCCATACACTATAAAGGAGTTTGATGGTAAGAAGATTGGAGTTATCGCCATCAACCTTGTCCCCGATGGTATGATTGCCGATAAGAATATCGGTGGAGTTAAGTATCTCGACGGATTGAAAGCTGCCAATTCCACGGCGTGGCATCTGAAGCACAACGAGAAGGTGGATATGGTTATAGCCGTATCGCATATCGGTTATAGTCATGAACCGGGGTATTCCGATGTTGATTTGGCTACCCGTAGCGAGGATATTGATATAATAATAGGTGGACACTCCCACACCACTATCAATCCGGCTAATCCTGACTCGCCCGCAAGCCGTATCGTTAATGCTGTAGGCGATACTGTTATTGTCGCTCAGACCGGCAAATCCGGTTTCAATGTCGGTGAGATAGATATCGACCTTGATAATGGTACTGCTGACTATAAGCTATTGACTGTCGACAAGCGTTTCGATGACAGGCTCGATTCTGATCTCGCTGAAATTATCGCCCCATATAAGCATAAGGTCGATTCTGTACGTGCCATAAAAATTGGCAAGGCAGCCAAGGAGTTTAATGTACGCGAGCCGGGATTGATGAATTGGATGGCTGATTTTGTCCGTAACGATGCCCGTAGGTTGACCGAAAAGCATATTGACATGTCCATAGTCAACAAAGGTGGTATACGCTCAAGTTTGCCTAAGGGCGATGTCACCAAAGGTATAATAATGCAGATTTTTCCTTTTGACAATCGTACGGTGGTACTCGAACTGTCCGGTCGCGATTTACTTCAGGCAATGGATGTCATGGCATCGCGTGGTGGCGATGGCGTAAGCGGAAATGTATCTGCCATTTTCGATCCATCGACCGGAAAATGTACCGAAGTGCTTATCGACGGTCGTCCGTTGGATGAAGATAAGATATATACCGTGGCAACAATCGATTATCTTGCAGGGGGCGGTGACTATATGGCTCCGTTGACCAATGGCAAGGTGATAGCATCGAGCAATGAAGTGCTGTTTGACGATATGATTAACTCATTCGTATCCGGAGCCATGAAAGGTAAAAAAATGATTCCGGACAATACCGTGCGCATGCGTTCCCGATAAGAGTTTTAATCCCCATTTGTTTTATTACTGATTCTTGATTATGCTGTGTGGTATTTATCGCAATGGGCTGTTGCGTATGGCTGTGGGGCTGCTGTTGGTGTTCGTATCATCGGTAGGAGTGCAGTCGCATTCGCCCGCTATCCTATCTGTGCCTCGACCTGCTGAGTGTACCGTTTGGGCCGATTCCGTCATGTCGACGCTTACTTTGCGGCAACGTGTAGCTCAGTTGTTCGTACCTCGCTTCGATATCACTGACAATGCGGCTGGCTATGCATTGTTGCAGAAAATGGTGGCGCGTGAAGGTATAGGTGGTTTTCTGCTTGGTAAGGGGACTGTGAAGAGTTATTCGGCATTGATAGATTCGGCTCAGAGTCTTGCCGATATTCCGTTGCTTATAACCCTCGATGGCGAATGGGGTCCTGCCATGCGTGTCACCGACGCTCCGCGCTTCCCTTATAATATGGGATTAGGGGCTATACAGAATCCTCAGCTGCTTTACGATTATGGTAGTGAGGTGGCGCGTGAGTGTAGGCTGTTGGGCATCAATGTGGATTTCGCTCCGGTATTGGATGTCAATTCCAATCCACGTAATCCTGTCATAGGTTATCGTTCGTTTGGTGAGGATGCCGCTCATGTGGCGCGCCTTGGTGCCGCTTATTGTGCGGGTATGGAGCATGGTGGTGTAATGTCGGTCGGTAAACATTTCCCCGGGCATGGTGATACATCAAGTGATTCTCATAAGACATTGCCCACGGTCGACCATTCACGTGCCATGCTCGATAGTGTTGATTTGTTGCCTTTCCGTGCGGCTATGGATGCTGGCATGTCCGGAATCATGGTCGGACATCTCAAAGTCCCGTCGCTCGATGCCAAGGGCACACCCGCTTCTCTCTCAAACAAGATAACAACCGGTTTGCTCAAGCATGAGCTTGGTTTCAAAGGTCTGGTATTTACCGATGCGCTTGCCATGAAGGGAGCTTCGGTACAGGAAAACAATTGTGTGGCGGCATTGCGTGCCGGTGCTGATGTGCTTTTGGGTTCATCTGCGCCCCTCTCTGACATGGAAGCGGTTGTGCAGGCTGTTAAATCCGGCCGGATAAAACAAAGTGATATAGATGAACGCTGCCGTAAGGTCTTGGAATATAAGTGCCGGTTGGGATATCTGCGACCTGATAAGGATGCCCGGAATAAAATCTGCTCGAACGAGTCTGAGGGTGTGATTGACCGCCTTGCTAAAGGTATGATAACCGTGGTGCGGAACAATCAAAATCTGCTGCCTGTCGGTGACTTGTCACGCAATCGTATCGCTTTGGTTAATATTGGGGCTAAGGCTGACAATGTGTTTGCTGACGTTTGTCGTCGCTATGCCAAGGTCGATTGCTATTCTGTGGATAAGACCGGAGTTTCTCAAAATGTTTTGCACGGAGTGAGCGATGCTGATGTTGTGATACTCGGTGTGTTTTCCGATGCCGCATGGGCGGTATCGGCATTCAATACTTTGTGTGGCAAAGGCAAGGAGATTATCCCCGTGTTCTTCATCAATCCATATAAGATGTCGAAGTTCGGTAATCTCGAATCGCAGCATACACTTGTGGCTGCCTATGATAATATTCCGGCGGTGGAACGAGCTGCGGCGCAGGCTTTGTTCGGAGGTATCGATGTCACCGGCCGTTTCCCGGTAAATGTTCCCGGTGTGGCATCTATTGGCGATGGTGTGGATATTGGGAAATGCCGTATAGGTTATTCTGCATTGGGAGAAGAGGGATTTGATGCTAATCTCGAGATGCGTGTCGATTCGATAGTACGCGCATGCATTTCCGGTAAGGCATTTCCCGGATGTCAGGTGTTGGTGGCAAGGAATGGGAATGTCGTATTGGATAAGGCGTATGGCAAGTTGGACTATACCAATGATGCAGGACGTGTAACTTCGGAGACTATCTATGACCTTGCTTCCATGACCAAGGCTACGGCAACGGTTGCAGGTGTCATGAAAGCTTTCGATGAGGGGTTGATAGAACTTGATGCGTCAATAGCCGAATACATTCCTGAATTGCAGGGTACGGACAAGGAGGATATTACCATGAGTGATTTGCTGTATCATCAGTCGGGATTACCGGCTACTTTGGATATGTACCGTCTCATGACCGATTCCACATCTTATACAGCTCCATTATTCCGTAGAAAGTATTCTGCACCGTACACCGTGAAAGTGGAAGATGGCTTATATGCTCACCGTGATGCAAGACTGCGGCGGGATATTATCTCTACCGACAGAAGTGATTATTTTAACATCGATATCGCAAAGGGGCTTTATGTATGTGATTCGGCATACAATGTAGTGATGAATGCCATATATGGTATTCCCTTACGGGATAGAAAGTATCTCTATAGTTGCCTGAATTTCTGTCTGCTCATGAATATTGAGGAGAATGTGACAGGTGTGGCTCATGACCAATGGGTGGATACTGAAGTGTTTGCTCCTATCGGTGCGTGGCACACAGGCTATAGACCATTGTCGTATTATCGGTTGGCTGATATACCTCCGACCGAGCATGACCGTTTCCTACGAAAACAGCATCTGCGTGGATATGTGCATGATGAGATTGCTGCATTTTCAGGCGGGGTGCAGGGCAATGCCGGATTATTTGGCAATGCCGGAGATATAGCCAAGCTGTGTCAGATGTGGCTTGACGGTGGGGTATATGGGCGTGATACCATATACGATTATGAGACTGTGCGGAAATTTATTGATTCTGTTGACCATGACTGTATGCGCGGACTCGGGTTCGATATGCTCGCACGTCAGAAAAGTATGTGGGTTCCGGAAGCATCTAAGCGGACTTTTGGTCATACTGGATTTACCGGCACATGTTTCTGGGTAGATCCTGAGCGGCGGTTGATATTTGTGTTCCTGTGCAACCGAATCACCCCCTCGCGCAACAATAAGGCTTTCTCGACATTGAATCCACGTGGCGCTATCCTATCGGAAATCTATAAGGCTATGGAGCGGTGATACGCTTATTTCATGAATACAAGGTACACCGCTGCCACTAAAAAGAAGAATGCGAGTATGTGGTTCCATTGTAGCCGGAATCCTTCAAATGCCCATAAACTGAATATGACGAATACTACAAGGGTGATTACCTCCTGCATCACTTTCAATTGAATTAATGAGAATGGTCCTCCATTGCCTTCGAATCCTATACGGTTGGCAGGTACTTGAAAGCAATACTCAAGCAGGGCTATTCCCCATGAGAGTAGTATCACCCAGTATAGGGGCCAATTGGATGATACTCCCGATGATGATAGTTTAAGGTGTCCGTACCATGCGAAGGTCATGAATACATTGGAGATAACGAGTAGTATCAGTGTGACTATTGCACTATTCATAATGTATGATTTGGTTGATGTGATGGTCTATTCAGGGTGCAAAATTACATGATAGTACATTTTTTTGAAACTTTTTTCAATCAAAGTTTGTATTTTGAATAATCATACCTATATTTGCGGTATCAACGAATCGAAATATGAACAATCGCATAAATATCCAATATTGGTGGCGCCTACCGGATAAAGCAGGCGGCAACATGCGATATTGATTTTTCGATAGTCCGATACAATCGTTTAAGAGACTTATTACAAATTTAATATGATGACCGTTTGCTTTTGGCATAACGGTCATCTTTAGTTATATGAATTTTTTTAACCACAAAAAACAGAATACAATGTTACACTATCCACTTACAAATTTACTGCCGGTCGATGCTAATGGTTATTACGGTGAGTTCGGCGGCGCGTATGTGCCAGAGCAATTGAAAGCTAATATAGATGAATTGGATAAGGCGTTCCGCAGATATGTCGATGATTCTGCATTCAATGCCGAGTTTGACCGTCTGTTGCATGATTACGTAGGGCGTCCGACGCCACTTTATCGTGCCGATAAATTAAGTGAGATTTATGGTACTAACATATTTCTTAAACGGGAGGACCTGAATCATACAGGTGCTCACAAGATAAATAATGCGATAGGGTTAGGTTTGCTCGCGAAGCGCATGGGCAAGCGGCGTATCATAGCTGAAACCGGAGCCGGACAACATGGTGTTGCCGCAGCCACGGTTGCCGCTCTGCTTGGTTTGGAGTGTTCGGTATATATGGGCGCCGAGGATGTAAAGCGGCAACGTCCGAATGTGCTTCGCATGGAGATGCTCGGGGCCACCGTCGTACCGGTGACCTCGGGTAACTCCACTCTTAACAATGCAGTCGATGCCGCACTTGCAGCATGGTGTGCCGCTCCTGACGAGACATTCTATCTTATAGGCAGTGCTGTAGGACCGCATCCTTATCCCGAAATGGTGGCGCGTTTCCAATCGGTTATAAGTTTTGAGATTAAAAAGCAGTTGAAAGAGATGACCGGACGTGAGAACCCTGATTACGTGATAGCATGCATAGGCGGAGGAAGTAATGCTGCCGGTGCATTCTATCATTTTATAAATGAGCCGGATGTTAAACTTATAGCCGTTGAAGCTGCCGGCAAGGGGGTGGAAACGGACGAAACTGCGGCGTCAATAACCCAAGGGACGGCAACCGTGTTGCATGGGTCGCGCACGATGGTGCTTACGGATGACGGTGGCAATGTGAGGGAGGCGTATTCCATTTCAGCCGGATTGGATTATCCCGGGATAGGTCCGTTGCAGGCTCATCTTGCATCAATAGGCAGAACTAAAGTAGTGGCGGTTGATGATGATGCTGCATTGAAAGGCGCGTTGATGTTGTCACGTACCGAAGGTATAATTCCGGCGTTAGAGAGTTCTCATGCACTTGGTGCACTTGATGCAGTGAAGTTCGGACCTGACGATGTGGTGGTGATAAATCTGTCCGGTAGGGGAGACAAGGATATGGATACTTACATGAAGGGATGTATTATTTAATCCCCGAGTCCCGAAGCTGTTCTCTGGATATAGCTGATAGCGAAATCAAGGATTGTGTCGTGGCCATCCAATGCGGCTTGCGGATCCATGTCCACGGCACATCCTTCAGTGGGTTCTATTCCGAATTCTGTGGTATTGCCATCAGAATCAAGGATTGAGCATGCTGAGAATCGTATTCCCCATCCGTTGGGCAGTTCCGAACTATACGGCATGCCGCTGCCCCCCCCCGTGGTACTGCCTATGATTGTCACATTGGGTAGTGATTTCATTATGGACACAAAATTGTTTGCAGCACTGAATGTACTTCTGTTGGTAAGGACTACGACAGGTTTGCCCCATGAGAGGTGGCCATCGCCTATCGGGTCGATATGGTAGGCGTAAGGTTTGGAAAAGTCTTTGTGACCGGGACCTGTCTTATGGCTTATGTATCCCGCCAGGATACGCCGGTCAATGAAGCGGTTGACAATATCCTCTACATTGGTTAGGTTACCGCCGCCATTATCACGGACATCGATAATCAATGCTTCCGCCCTTAGAAAGTAAGCGAGGATGTAATCCATATTTCCGGCTCCGATACCCGACTCAAATGAGGAGTAATGTATGTAGCCTATATTTTCGCTGAGCAGTCCGTAGTCAAAGGCTCCGAGCGTACGGTAATTGAAGTTGAAATAATATTGCTGTATGATGCGGGCATCGTAGTTCTGTGGATAATCGCTCCACCATTTCCGGTAGAAAGATGATGCGAATGGCGCTGAGAGATTGGTATGACCGTCGCGTAGTTCATTAATCATGTCGCTGCATAGTTCGAATAGAGACTGCGAGCCCATGTTATTGTGTACGCGTTGGGCATAACGGTCATGAATCTCATCCCAGTCCACACCCTTTTCATCAAAGAAACAGTAATGTTCATCAAGAATAGTCCATAATGCTTCGAAATTCCCTTTTGCGTTGTTGCCATATTCCGGAATATCGTGGCAGCTTGTAAATAAGAGTATAGAGAGCAGTGCTGTGATAATATTTTTCATTGCTGTATCCTTAATGGTGTGTATCTGTTAGTATGTAGCGGAAATGGTACGTGCGTCCGGCGATAGTTTTTTGCGTGGATTCAGTGAAATCCATTCGCCGGATATGCCTATTACCGCGCAATGTGTAAAGATATGTGTTACGACATGATTGATTTTAGTTGACAGGATTTTACCTGAGTATCCGAGCCTGAGTGATGTTCCACCGAAATGAAGGTCGGCGGTGAGTTGGTTGTCGAGTTTAAAATAGTTTCCCCACCATGCGCAATGAGCCAGTCCCGATCGGTTGCCGAGATATATTTCATAATATAACTCCCCGTAATCGGGTGCGAAAAACGCTCCGATTACCGGTAGGGTAGGTTGGTAGCGTAGGGTTACCGGCAGGCGTCCTATGTTGCCGTTCCATGATGCGTAGGCGGTGGCGTTGACTGTTACGGCAGCTTTAGCTGATGCCGGATTGTTCCCGTTTCGGTTAAGGTACAGGCATCCAATTTCAGCTTCGGCAGCACCACCGGCTCCTATTGTAATTCCATAAGGCATACGCCATCGGTGCATCATGCCCCATGAGAAATCCAATCCGGCATACCACATTGAGGCGTTGCCGACAAGATTATCAGTGCGGTCAACATCAAGGTTCAATTTTAATTGCATGACCCACTTGTCAGGAGAAAATCTCATCGCCTGCATTCGTTCATAGCCTATGCCCGCCTGCCATCCGTTATATTTGATTGGTGATAAATAGGTATCTGCCAGATGTGAAGAACCTATTGACAAGGTATATGCCGATGTTACCGGGCGTATTATGGAATCGGATTGGGCGTATGATGCAAGCGATAAAGTGACAAGCATCAGAAAGGTAAGTAAACGGTGCATTGCGTAGCGGTAAGGTATAGTTGATGTGGATTATAGGAGTTAGAAAATGCGTTGTTGTCCGGTAATCTCATCGCGCACTTCATCCTCTGATTTGTTTTCATCGGTTTCAGTATCGCTGTCAATCAAATCGTTGTCGATATTGACTTCCGTGTCTTGAAGCTCATTCTCTTCTATTTCCAACGGAGTTGTCTCTACGATAGATTCGACATTGAATGTGGTGATGCGTTTGCCTTTGGCTCGTAACGACTTCACTGCAATAAATTCCGGAGCTGTGATAATGAAGCTTCCACGGAAAGCATCATCCCCACCCATGGTTACCTCAAACCGTGCTCCCGGGGCATCGGATAGGGCTATCAACTCTGACTTGTCGTTTTCCCCTATGAAGCTCTGTTTCTTGGTGGTAGGTTCAAATGTGAAACGCTTGAGATACGGGTAATTCTGTTGGTCGGCGTCCCGTACCACTGCTGTCCATACCTGTTTGGGACGAAGACGCTCTATGCGTAAGATGTTTTCCTCATAATGATTGGCGATGTCGAAGGATGAGGTGTAGTATTCTCCATTTTTAAGAATGACGAGTACCAGGTCATTGCCCATGAATTCACCGAGGAACTCACCTCGTCCGTCATAATTCAGACGCAGAACATCGGGGTCAAACCACACTTGTCGTCCTCCTAAAGTGGACTTGCCTTTCTCTTTAAGCGTGAATCTGTGGACTTCGTTCTTGGTTACGATATTGCCCATGGCTCCTTTACCTTTTATGGCAAGTTCTCCGAAGTCTACATCTATGAACAGACTTTTCAGGCGTGGCTTGGGTTTCAATGTCACTTTCACCACTTCGGCTTCCCCATTGGGATTGGCGGTGAACCATACGATTTTCGAACCGGGGAGACCTTGGGTTATATTATATTCCTTGTCTCGGGTGACACCGGTGACGTTGAAACGTTTCATGTAGTAAATACCACCTTTGCCGTTCTGGTATATCACATTGTATATCGTGCGGGCATCATTGCGTTTGAATACGTTGATGTACAAAATGTTTTTACCTACAAACATTTTGTCCTGAACCTTGCACACCTTGTATCGTCCGTCCTTGTAGAAGATTATGATATCATCGAGTTCGGAGCAGGTACACAGGTATTCATCCTTTTTAAGTGAGGTACCCACGAAACCTTCTTCTCTGTTGATATATAGCTTCTCGTTGGCTTCGGCTACAGTGGCAGCTTCGATATTGTCGAAACTTCTTATTACAGTGCGGCGGGGATATGCAGCTCCGTATTTCTGCTTGAGTGATTCGTACCAACGTATGGTATAATCCGTAAGATTGGAGAGTTCACTCTGAAGATGACTGATTTTTTCCTTATAGGCGGCGATATTCTCTTCCGCTTGACGAGAGTTGAATTTGAGAATCCGTCCCATTTTGATTTCAAACAGTCGTTCGATATCTTCCGAGGTAACTTCGCGTACCATTTTGGGTTTCCATGGCTCAAGCCTATGGTCGATATGTGCGATAGCGGCTTCCTTGCTGGCACTTTCTTCAAATTCCTTGTCTTTGTATATGCGTTCTTCTATGAATATTCGCTCAAGTGAAGCGAAGTGCAGCTGTTCGTTGACTTCGTCAAGCTGTATTTCAAGCTCAGCCTTGAGTATTGATTGTGTCGACTCGACATTGCGTCGCAGCACATCGCTCACGCCAATGAAGTGCGGCTTGTTGTCGTAAATTACGCAACAGTTTGGAGATACCGGAAGCTCACAATCAGTGAACGCATATAGCGCATCAATAGTCTTGTCGCTTGATGTTCCCGGAAGTAAGTGAACGAGAATCAATGCGGTTTCGGCGGTATTGTCATCGACCTTGCGAATCTTTATTTTGCCTTTCTCAAAAGCTTTAAGGATGGATTCTATCAGCGAGCCTGTAGTGGTGCCATAGGGGATTTCTGTTATGGCGAGGGTCTTGTTGTCGATTTTCTCGATTTTCGCGCGCACACGTACCTTGCCGCCACGGGCACCATCGTTATAGCGGTTTACGTCAATGAACCCACCGGTGGGGAAATCGGGGTAAAGTGTGAAATCCTCACCTTTGAGGTATGCTACAGCCGCATCAAGAATCTCGTTGAAATTGTGTGGGAGAATAAGTGATGACAATCCTGCCGCGATACCACCGACGCCTTGTGAAAGCAACAATGGGAATTTGGCAGGAAGGGTGACGGGTTCTTTTTTTCGTCCGTCATAGCTGAGTGTCCATTCAGTAACTTTGGGGTTGTAGAGGGTGTCAAGTGCAAATTGCGACAGACGGGCCTCTATGTAACGACCGGCTGCTGCTGATGCGCCAGTAAGGATATTACCCCAGTTTCCTTGGGTCTCAACCAATAAATCTTTCTGTCCGAGTTGAACCAACGCCCCATAGATTGACGCATCGCCGTGTGGGTGATATTGCATGGTGTTACCGACAATATTTGCCACTTTATTGAATCGGCCGTCGTCGAGCGTTTTCATCGAGTGCAGGATTCGACGTTGCACCGGCTTTAATCCGTCGTTGATATGCGGTATGGCTCTGTCAAGTATAGTGTATGATGCATAATCAAGATACCAGCTCTGAAACATACCGCGGAGCTGTTGGCGGACAACGTCGTCGGAAAGATCAACAAACATGGATGCGAAACCTCCTTCGGTGGCTTCGCCGCTCTCTTCTATTTCATCGGTATATGTTTCGTCGCTCATGGGATATTGTTGGTTTTTTATTTTTTTACGGAATTCCGCACTCACATACAAAGATACGAATTAATTAACTTACTTGCAAAAAATCATCCGCTGCCTTAATTGGTTGTAATGTCTACAAAAAAATGTGAGGGCAGAGTGTTTATTCTGTCCTCACGGTAGTATGGGAAATCGCTTATGCGAGATTTAAATCTGAGTGTCGGGAGTGATGTCGGTATTTGTGTCGGGGATAGCCTTGATTAAGGTTCCATCGGTCTTGAAGTACAGTTCCATGTCCGTTTGTCCGGCTTTCTCCACCTCTATCAGATAAAAGTCCTTGGTTGTATCGGGATATTCGTACAAGTCAATGTCATCAATAGTCCACGAACTGTATTCGGATTGATTGAACGCAGTGTTGATTTCTGTGGGAAGCATGAACAGGTCCTTGCCGTAATCTGTGTCAGTCATGTTCCATGTGCCGTCAGGCGCAAACCAAGCAGATACTTCCACTTCACGATTGTTGAATTTATCGTATTCAGCTACGTAATATGTACCTTTGCGTTCCCAATCCACGTTCTTGGCTTCCGGAAATTTTGCCTTGAATGAATCGAGACATGCTTGTGGAATATCTTTTAATTTTGGAGCGTCGTCATCGTCATCGCAACTAACGAACGTGAATCCGCCAACCAAAGCGATAAGGAGGTAAAATAGTTTAAGTTTCATATCGTATTTATTTGTCATTAATAATCGGTGTAATAACGCATCATACGGATAATTGGTTCGTTGCTGCGACAGGTAAATCAATAAGTCATCACGGGTTCAAGTGTTGCCGCATCGTCGATCATGCGTTGGAGCTCGGCGGCAGTGGGCACTCTGCGGGTTAATTTACGGCTCTCGTTGACTTCTTCCATCTTAGCCGCCAAATTTTCGGCTTTGCGATGACGGAATTCTTTGACGGTGTCAACTCCGGCAGCTTCAAGGAGTTCGGCAAACTGCGGTCCGACGCCTTTTACCCTAAATAGGTCAGCATGGTTGGTCCAGCGAAGGATGAGCTTCTCGGATATGCCTGTTTCTTCGGCTAACTTTTGACGACCTCTTGGCGATGCTCCACGTCCGAGCAGTTCGTCAACGGTGTTGATGCCTGCAGCTTGTAGTTTCTCGGCGTACGCTTCACCTACACCTTCAATGTCGATGATGTTGTATTTCATAGTTGTAAAGTTTTTTGGCCGGAAATGCTTTTAGACATTGCCGCCGTGGTTAGTTAATGTTGTTTTATGCTATGATAACAATCGATTGAATAAAAAAGATTTGCCAATACGAAATACGGAGCGCAAATTTTCGCGCTCCGTATCTTATCTTGTATCGTTATGATAAATCTCTATCAAGGGATGAGATAGTCGGGGATGTCTACAAGGCGTATGTTGAATTGCAGGGTTGAGAACGGATTTATTGATGAGGACCCGTTAATGCCGTATCCTTCGCCGTAGGGGACTATTATCTGGCATGTATCGCCTACTCGCATATCCGACAGGGCTACCTGCCAACCTACTACAACATCCGATAACTGAAAAGTGCGTACGCTGTCGCTTCCCACTGTAGTAGAGTCAAATGTGGTGCCATTGTAAAGCTTGCCCACATATTTGACTGTGACATGACTTGTGAGAAGTGGAGAAAGATTTCCGGCGGTCTCCCGGCGGTCGTTGAAGTAGTGAACCAATACGCCACTCTGTGGATACCATGAGGGTCTTAGATTGGTGTAAAATGGTGTGCCATCGGGATTGCGCAGTTGTACTTGCTCTTGATACCAGTCGTTGTTGGCTTCGCGCCAATCTTTGTAGTCCGACCAAGTGTTACCGTCATCGCCACATGAAGATGCGGTAACGGCAATTATTGCGATTGCTAAATATATCAGTTTCTTCATCTGTTAGTTGTTGAAATCCACCTTAGGAGCTTGCGATGCTCCGGCATCGGCCTTGAATTGCGGCTTGGCATCGAATCCAAACCATCCGGCGTAAATGACGGTGGGGAATTGTTTGATAGTGGTATTGTAAGTGGCAACAGCTTCCGTATATCGTCCACGGGCTGTAGTGACACGGTTTTCAGTGCCTTCAAGTTGAACCTGCAGGTCGCGGAAATTTTCGTTGGCTTTGAGGTCCGGATAGTTTTCCGTAACGGCAAGCAGCGATTTCAAAGCTCCTGTAAGCTCGTTTTGTGCTTCCTGGAACTTGGCAAGGGTTTCTTCGTTGAGGTTGTCGGCATCAATTGTAATTGAAGTGGCTTTGGCACGAGCTTCGGTCACTTTTTCAAATGTTGATGATTCGTGGGCTGCGTATCCTTTTACGGTATTTACCAAGTTGGGAATCAGGTCAGCGCGACGCTGATACTGATTCTCGACTTCGGCCCATGATTGATCCACAGCTTGTTGTTGTTCAACCATTGTGTTGTAGTTACATGACTGCAATGCGATGATTGCTATCATGGCTATAATCGAGCGGATTATTAACTTCATTAATGATAGTATTTTATAGAGTTGTTTTTATGCAAGTTTGCGAAGGAGGGAGTTGAGACTTACGTTGTCGTGGATGAGACGGTGAAGGTCGGCAACGTTGACACGAGTCTGCTCCATGCTGTCGCGGTGACGGAGTGTTACGGTGTTGTCTTCCAATGTCTGATGGTCGACTGTGATGCAGTAAGGGGTGCCTATGGCATCCTGACGGCGATAACGCTTGCCGATAGAATCCTTTTCGTCGTAGTGTGTTGAGAAGTCGAATTTCAGGTCATTGACTATCTCACGGGCTTTTTCAGGCAGTCCGTCTTTGCGTACGAGCGGCATAACAGCGCATTTTACAGGTGCAAGTGCTGCCGGTAAGTGGAGTACTACGCGGGTTTCGCCATTGTCGAGTTTCTGCTCTTCATAAGCGGAACATAGAACTGAAAGGAACATACGGTCAACACCGATAGATGTTTCAATTACATAGGGTACGTAGCTTTCTCCCAACTCGGGGTCAAAGTATTTGATGTTTTTCCCAGAGAATTTTTCGTGTTGCGAGAGGTCGAAATTTGTACGGGAGTGTATGCCTTCCACTTCCTTGAAGCCAAATGGCATTTGGAATTCGATGTCAGTTGCCGCATTGGCGTAGTGAGCAAGTTTTTCGTGGTCGTGATAACGATATTTCTCATCGCCCAGACCAAGAGCCTTATGCCATTTCAGACGCCATTCCTTCCATGTGGAGAACCATTTGAGTTCTTCGCCGGGACGTACGAAGAATTGCATTTCCATCTGTTCGAACTCGCGCATACGGAATATGAACTGGCGGGCTACAATCTCGTTGCGGAATGCCTTGCCTATCTGCGCAATGCCGAAAGGAATGCGCATACGTCCGGTTTTCTGAACGTTGAGGTAGTTTACAAAAATACCTTGTGCGGTTTCGGGGCGAAGGTACACGGTCATGGCGCCATCGGCAGTGCTACCCATTTCGGTACGGAACATCAGGTTGAACTGGCGTACCTCCGTCCAGTTGCGGGTTCCTGATATCGGACATACTATCTCCTGGTCAATGATTATCTGACGGAGTTCCTCAAGATTGTTGTCGTTCATCGCATTGGCGAACCGTTCGTGCAGAGTGTCGCGTTTGGCTGCGTATTCCGATACGCGCGGGTTGGTTTGACGATACAACGCTTCGTCAAATGATTCGCCGAAGCGTTTGCGTGCCTTGGCTACTTCCTTTTCAATCTTATCATCGTATTTTGCGATTTCTTCCTCTATCAGGACGTCGGCGCGATAGCGTTTTTTAGAGTCTCGGTTGTCAATCAACGGGTCGTTGAACGCATCGACATGTCCGGATGCTTTCCATATTGTGGGGTGCATGAATATGGCGGAATCTATACCTACGATATTCTCGTGAAGCAGTGTCATGGAATCCCACCAATAGCGTTTGATATTGTTTTTCAATTCCACACCATTCTGTCCGTAATCATAAACGGCTGATAAGCCGTCGTAAATTTCGCTTGATTGGAACACGAATCCATATTCTTTTGCGTGTGAAACTATCTTTTTGAAAACTTCGTCCTGTTGAGCCATAATATCAATAATGTATTAATTTACGCGCAAATTTACACATTTTTTTTGAATCAATGATACCCTGTGCCATTAAATACACGGTTAGTTGCCTATATCCGTTCAAAGCCGTATATTTGCAGAAATTTAATGGAATAGAATAGATAGATGGATATCCGATATGTTTTGTGCGTTTCGCTTATGGCTTTGTCATTGGCGGGACATGCCAATATTAGTGAGATAGAGTCGGACACTACCCGATGGCTTGGTGATGTGACGGTTACGGCAATAAAGCAGAAGGAAGATTTGAGCCTGCAACCTCTTGCCGCCACGGTTATCAGGCAACCGCAATTGGAGCGTTGGGGTGTCAATGCTATGAAAAACGTGAGCGAGATTTCACCGAACTTTTATATGCCCGATTACGGCAGCCGCATGACTTCGAGTATTTATGTGCGTGGAATAGGCGCCCGTATGGAACAGCCGGTAGTGGGATTGAGCGTGGACAACGTGCCATATCTTAATAAGGATAATTATGATTTTGATGTCGCTGATATTGAACGTATAGAGGTGTTGCGCGGTCCGCAGAGCACATTGTACGGACGTAATACCATGGGTGGTCAAATCAATATCTATACTCTGCAACCGATGTCGTATCAAGGTAGTCGAGTGATGGGTAGTGTAGGGAATGGACCGGAAGCCCGGATGGCATTGTCGCACTATGCCAAATTCAATCCGAGCCTTGCCATGGGATTTACCGGCTTTTTCAGCTATTCCAAGGGCTTTTACACGAATTATTACAAAGATTACAAAGTGGGTTCGGATAAGAGTGCCAATCTGCGATGGAAGACGCAATGGCAGGTTAGCCCGACCGTGGCAGTGGATAACGTAGCTTCGTTCACATTGTCACGTCAGGGTGGATATCCATACGAACTTGTGGGCAGTGGAAAGATTAATTATAACGATACCTGTTTCTATAGGCGCAATGCTTTCAGCGATGGATTGACGGTAAAATGGAACCCCGGAAAATTTACATTATCAAGTATTACGAGCGTGCAGTATATCGATGACAATATGACCCTTGACCAGGATTTTATGCCGCTCGATTACTTCACGCTTACGCAAGCACGTCATGAGTGGGCGCTTACTCAGGATGTGGTGGCGAGAGGTGCTGTGGATAAGTATTCGTGGATAGCCGGTGTATTCGGATTCTATAAGCATACTTCCATGCATGCGCCTGTGACATTGAAAGAGGATGGCATCGCGCGGTTGATAACGGACCGGGTTAATACCAATGACCGGATACCTGTGAGAATTGAGTGGGGTGAGCCGTCGATAAGGCTTGGTAGCGATTTTGAGATACCGACCTGGGGGCTTGCGATGTATCATCAGAGTACCGTGGATTTAGGACGTGTGAATCTTTCGCTCGGTATGCGACTTGATTATGAGAAAACGTCCCTTGATTATCATAGTCTTTGCAATACGTCGTATTCGGTGTTTATGAAGAGTGGTGTGCCTCCGGTAGCGATATTGAACGGGGATGTGAAGATAGATGACAACGGGAAACTGTCGGATCATTTTCTGGAGTTTGTGCCTAAGTTCACCGTGTCGTACGACTTGCCCATGCATTCGGGGTCGAGTGTGTATGCTTCTGTGGGCAAGGGATATAAGTCCGGTGGATATAACACGCAGATGTTCAGTGAGGTGTTGCAGCAGCGTCTCATGTCGGACATGATGCAGAATATGCCCGGAATGGGTGGTGGCGCGTCGGAAGGACCTGATGTGGATAATATAGTGAGCTATCGTCCCGAGAAGAGCTGGAATTACGAAGTGGGTGCGCATATCGGTTGTGCCGAAGGTCGCGTTATGACTGATTTGGCGCTTTTCTATATAGATTGTCGCGACCAACAGCTTACTATGTTCCCCGAAGGCACCACTACCGGGCGTATCACTACTAATGCGGGTAGGACCCGAAGTTTCGGTGCTGAGGTTCAGGTGCGGTGTAATCCTAATGAGCATTGGGCTATGAATGTATCGTATGGGTACACGAATGCCAAGTTCCTGAGATTTGTGGATGGGGAGAATGATTATAGGAACCATTATGTCCCGTATGCTCCATCCAATACGTTGTTTGCTTCTGCCACTTATTCGCATTCCGTCGGGTCGCGATGGTCTCTGGAATATAATCTTAACACCCGTGGGGTAGGGCGTATATATTGGAATGAGGAAAATGATGCCAGCCAGCCTTTCTATGCACAGCTTGGCGCGTCAGTCACTGCTAAATGCGATTGGCTAAGCATCGAAGGATGGATGGAAAATGTTACCGGTACGAAGTTCGATACATTTTATTTTGAGTCGATGAGTAACCGTTTCCTTCAGCGTGGCAAGCCGCGTAGGTTTGGTGTCACGGTGCGACTGGAATTTGGCGCTTCACGGAAATAAAATGGCGTAAAGCATTGTTGGAACGAACTAAAATGCCGTTCCGGCGGTTGGATGTATATGAGACACGTTCAACTATTTATATCGCTTTTTGCTTTGTTGCCCATGCTTTCTTCATGTAGGAGTGATGGTCCTCTAAGAAAGATAGTCATTGCCGACAGTCCGGCTACATTTAATTATGTGGTCAATACGGGTAGGGCTGTCTCGGAAGGTAGGGTATATCCCGATGCCGGTTATTATATGGTGTTTGACGACGATATGCAGGAGGTGAATCTGACCATATCCAATCTCCAATATTCGCCCGAGTGCGCACCTGTGACAGTGAGTTTCAGCGGGCTTCAATGCAGTTATGATTTGTCCGGTCCCGGAAGTTTGAGAATCATAGAAGCGGATGTGCTCGTTCCCGATGGTGCGGTGTCCGGCGATGTGATGTTGACGGATGTTGTTATTGTATATAGTCAGGCAAATGCGTTGGATTCGTATAAGAGCGACGGTTTTTACGCCCGTTATACGGTTAATGGTAATTATCGGGTCACTGCGTATCCATATTCAGTGTTCGGGCAGGGGACTACCCGTATTATGCAAGATGCAGTTGATGGAGATAAAATAGATTACGATGTGGTGTATGAAACCACGCTTGACCCCAAAAGTATGTCGGCTTCCATATGTATCTCAGGTTTGCCGATGCTCGGTGATGGCGTTTCGGTGGAAATATCCGGGATTGGTTTTGCCTTTACCGACGAAGGTTACGAACTCTCGTTTGTTTCTGGCAGTACGTCTGTGAAGGTGTCGGACGGCACCGCGTCGTCTTTATCGCGGCTGGTTGGAGATGCCGATATGCGCGACCGTTTTGATTTGGATATTGATTTGGTATTTTCCGGAGTCGAGTATCGAATATCGGCGTTCCTTACGCCTAATTTGGTCGCCAACCGATGAGTGTGTGCGGTCGGGATGTCGAAAGTTTTTCACATTTCGTCGCTAATTGAGAAAAATGAATCGTAAACAGACGGAATATTTATGTTTTTTTGACTATATTTGCACCGTAAAATCGGTTTGCCATTAAAAACACAGTGAAGCATTGTGCCTTGTATTTTGGTAAGTGTTTGATAGCGTGTTGTGTATGGCTTAATGATTTGAGTTGTGCAAATATATTTGAATTAACAATATGGTATCATTAACGATTCAGTCTTCAACGCTTGCCATAGCAGCCGCATTGACGGGCATTGGTTTGGTGGCACTTGCGTTGTGGCTCGCGGGGCTGATTTCCCCCCGCTCCTTTAATCCCCAGAAGGGTGAGGCCTACGAATGTGGTATTCCTACTCGCGGCGAAAGCATGGCGCAGTTTAAGGTAGGCTATTATCTGTTTGCAATCCTGTTTTTGATGTTTGACGTGGAATGTGTGTTCCTGTTCCCATGGGCTGTCCGCGTTAAGGAATTGGGCGGAGCCGGTTTGTTGAGCATCGCCATCTTTTTCTCAATATTAGTGCTGGGCTTGGTTTACGCTTGGCGGAAAGGAGCGCTTGAATGGAAGTAACAACAAAGAGCATGCCTTACGAGGCGTGGAAAGATAATGAGTATATCGAGAGCCTTGTAAAGGAATTGCAGGACAATGGCACCAACGTGGTAGTCGGTACTCTTGATAAATTGATTAACTGGGGTCGTTCGAACTCGATATGGCCGCTTACGTTTGCTACAAGCTGTTGTGGTATCGAATTTGTGTCGCTCGGTGCGGCACGTTATGATATGGCTCGTTTTGGATGGGAAGTTGCCCGTTCGTCGCCCCGTCAAGCCGACTTTATAATGGTGGCCGGTACAATAGTGCATCGCATGGCTCCGGTATTGCGTCGTCTGTACGATCAGCTTGCAGAACCTAAATATGTGATAGCGTGTGGAGCATGTGCCGTATCAGGTGGTCCGTTCAAGAAATCGTATCATGTGGTGATGGGTGTCGACCAGATTATACCCGTTGACGTGTATTTGCCCGGATGTCCTCCGCGCCCCGAAGCTATGATTTATTCCATTATGCAATTGTCGCGTAAGATTAAGGTGGAAAAATTCTTCGGAGGTGTCAATCGTCAGGAAAAACAGCAGGAATTCCTGAAAGCTCACCCAATGGAAGGTGTTGAGGATTAAATTCAGATTGTAAAATAAGTTAACGATATAGATTATGGCAAATATACAGGAAAGCATAGCCAAATTGTTTCCCGAAGCAACTTTTGAAGAGGGCGACATTTTAATGGTGAACATTCCCGATGCCAAATGGCATGCCTTGGCTAAAGAACTAAAGGAAAATGCCGATTTGAGTTTCGATTTTTTGGTTACTATAGTAGGTATGGACTGGACCGACAATCTCGGTTGCGTGTATTACCTTACTTCGACCAAAAATAATGCGCATCTTTCAGTTAAGGTGACGGCAGAGAGCCGTGAGAATCCGATGATGCATAGTGTATCGGATCTATGGAAGATTGCAGGAATATTCGAACGCGAGGTGTATGACTTCTTTGGAATTGTGTTTATCGGCAATCCCGACATGCGTCGTCTCTTCCTAAGTATCGACTGGAGCGGTCATCCCCTGCGTAAAGATTATGACGAAAATCCGGAACTTAATCCTGTGACTACCGATAGCGAACGTCAGAGTGACTTTACCGATACGTATGTTGAGACTCCCGACGGCAAAGTAGAGAAAAAGCAGGTTCGTGTATTTGATGAAAATGACTTTGTGGTCAACATAGGCCCGCAGCACCCCGCCACTCATGGTGTGCTCCGTTTCCGTACTGCGGTAGATGGCGAGACAATAAAGAAGATTGACGTTTATATGGGCTATATCCACCGTGGTATAGAAAAGATATGTGAGAAACTCACGTATCCACAAACGTTGCATTTTATGGACCGTTTGGACTATTTCTCGGCTCATCCGTATCACCACTGTCTGTGCATGACTATAGAGCAGGCTGCCGGGATAGAGATTTCCCGTCGCGCACAGGTTATTCGTGTACTCATGGACGAGCTTTCACGCATAGCTTCGCATTGTCTTTTTATAGGAACATTCTGTATGGACCTTGGCGCGACTACTATGCTGTTCTATACTCTGAGAGTGCGTGAGCAGATTCTCGATATCATGGAGAAGACCTGTGGTGCACGCATGACATTCAATTACGAATGCATAGGTGGCGTCATGCAGGATTTGCATCCCGATTTTGTCAAGGATGTAAAAGCGTTACTTGAAGTATTGCCGAAGAACATCAAGGAATACAACAAGATATTTACCGGCAATGTTATAGCGAAGAACCGTATGGAGGGTGTAGGCACTCTTTCGCGTGAAGATGCTATCAACTGGTCAGTAACCGGTCCTTCAGGTCGTGCTTCAGGTTGGGCTTGCGATGTTCGTAAGACAAATCCTTATAGCATTTATGGCGAACTTGACTTTGAGCAGGTGGTACGTACCGAAGGTGATGCCATGGCTCGTTTCAAGGTGCGCATGAGCGAGATGGAACAGAGTGCCAAGATTATTGAGCAACTTATTGACAATATCCCCGATGGAGAATATTGCGTGAAAGTCCCCAAGGTGCTTAAACTTCCTGTAGGACGCTGGTTCCGTACGGTAGAGGGATGCCGTGGTACTTTCGGTATATATCTGGAAAGCGACGGTGCTACTTCTCCTTACCGTTTGAAGATAGCTCCTCCTTGCTTACCTGCGGCATCGGTAGTGGATCTTATCGCGCGCGGAAGCAAGATTGCCGACCTTATCACCATCGGTGGTTCTCTCGATTATATCATACCCGATATGGACCGATAAAACCACTACGAGTTCAACCACAAGCAAATAATAGTAATTTCTCACATATATGTTTGATTTTTCAATTTTGACAGAATGGATACACAGCCAACTCCTGCAGTTTATGCCGGAATGGCTCGCCGTGACTACAGAATGTGTCCTGATTGGCGTGGTTCTGTTATTGACTTATTCAGTGCTCGCATTGTTCTATATATGGTTCGAGCGTAAAGTGTGCGCGGCATTCCAGTGCCGTCTTGGCCCGAATCGTGTAGGTCCCTTCGGCTTGTTGCAGAGTGTAGCCGATATGTTCAAGATTTTAATCAAGGAGCTTATCTCACTCAATCATACCGACAAGTTCCTGTTCGCCCTCGCGCCTTATCTGGTGATATTGGCTTCTATGCTCGCTTTTGCCGTGCTACCGTGGGGTAACGGATTGCAGATTATCAACTTCAATATCGGCATCTTCTTCCTTATTGCCGTTTCGTCGATAGGTGTGTTGGGAATTCTGCTTGCCGGATGGTCAAGTAACAATAAGTTTACTCTTATCGGTGCCATGCGTTCCGGTGCGCAGATGGTTAGCTATGAGCTTTCCATAGGTCTGTCGGTGCTTACAATGGTGGCTTTTGCAGGAACAATGAATGTGGTAGAGATTGTCGAAGCTCAAAATAATCTCTGGTTCATATTCTCCGGTCACATCCCGGCGATAATAGCATTCATTATTTACCTTATAGCCGGTACGGCTGAAACCAATCGTGGTCCGTTTGACCTTCCTGAAGCTGAAAGTGAGTTGACTGCCGGTTATCACACCGAATATTCCGGTATCCATTTCGGTTTCTTCTATCTTGCAGAATATCTTAACCTGTTTATCGTATCGGGAGTAGCCACGTTGCTGTTCTTCGGAGGTTGGATGCCGTTGCATTTCCCCGGTTGGGACGGGTTCAATGCCATAATGGACTATATACCTTCGGTAGTGTGGTTTATAGGTAAGGCTATCGCTCTTTCGTTCATTATCATTTGGTTTAAGTGGACGTTCCCCCGCTTGCGAATCGACCAGATGCTTGCCCTCGAATGGAAGTATCTGTTGCCTATCAACTTGTTCAATCTTGTGCTGATGGTGCTTATCATCGTCTATGGCATTCATTTTTAATAAAATATAAAGCATAATCATAAGTGACTATGAGCGATAAGTTTGGAAAAATAGCTCAGGTAATCGGTCCTGTTGTGGACGTGGCTTTTGAAGGCGAGGGCAATGTTTTGCCCCCGATATATACCGCCTTGAAAGTGGATCGTCCCGACGGTTCGATGCTGATACTCGAAGTCGAGCAACATATTGGAGAGAACACTGTACGCTGCGTGGCGATGGAGAGTACCGACGGTCTGCAGCGCGGTATGCGTGTAGACAATCTCGAACGCCCCATCGCAGTGCCTACGGGCAATCAGGTTAAGGGTCGTTTGCTCAATGTAATAGGGGAGGCTATAGACCGACTGCCCGCTTTGGACCGTGAGAATCTGCGCCCGATACATCAGCCCGCACCTGAATTCGATGAACTTACCATCGGTACTGAGATACTCTATACGGGTATTAAGGTTATTGACTTGCTTGAACCGTATAGCAAGGGTGGTAAAATCGGTCTGTTCGGTGGTGCCGGTGTAGGTAAGACGGTGCTTATTATGGAGCTTATCAATAATATCGCGAAAGGTCATAACGGATTCTCCGTATTTACCGGTGTGGGTGAACGTACCCGCGAAGGTAACGATTTGCTCCGTGAGATGATTGAGAGCGGCGTAATGAAGTACGGCGATAAGTTCCGTGAAGGAATGGACAAAGGGGAGTGGAACCTTCAGGATGTTGACATGGACAAAGTCAAGGAGTCTCAGGCTACCTTGGTGTTCGGTCAGATGAATGAACCACCCGGTGCACGTCTGCGTGTGGCGCTGTCCGGACTTACCGTTGCCGAGCAGTTCCGTGATCAAGATGGTGGAGGAAAGGAAATACTTCTGTTTATTGACAATATATTCCGTTTCACCCAGGCAGGTAGCGAGGTGTCTGCATTGTTGGGACGTATGCCCTCGGCTGTGGGTTATCAACCTACGCTTGCTTCTGAAATGGGTATGCTCCAGGAGCGTATCACATCGACCAAGAACGGTTCGATTACTTCGGTACAAGCTATCTATGTGCCCGCCGATGACTTGACCGACCCCGCTCCAGCCACTACATTCAGCTTCCTTGATGCTACTACGGTGTTGAGCCGTAAAATTGCTGAGCTTGGTATTTATCCTGCCGTAGATCCCTTGGAATCAACTTCGCGAATCCTTGACCCCAATATCATAGGTGAGGACCACTACAATACCGCTCAGGCTGTGAAGCAGTTGCTTCAGAAGTACAATGAGTTGCAAGATATCATAGCCATTCTTGGTGTGGATGAACTTTCCGACGAGGATAAGCTTGTGGTAGCTCGCGCACGTCGTGCTCAGCGATTCCTTTCGCAGCCATTCTTCGTGGCAGAACAGTTTACCGGTCTGCCGGGCGTGATGGTTCCTTTGTCGGAAACTATCCGCGGATTCAAGATGATATTGAGCGGAGAAATGGATCAGTATCCAGAACAGGCGTTCCTGAATGTGGGTACTATTGATGAAGCTATTGAAAAAGGCAAGAAACTGCTTGCTGAAGTGCAGGCTTAACTTTACTTGATAATAAAGAATCATGACACTTAAAATAATATCGGCCGAAGATATCCTTTTTGAAGGTGAGGTGACATCAGTCACGCTCCCCGGTTCGGAAGGATTGTTCACGGTGTTGCATAACCACGCGTCTCTGATATCGACACTTGTTTCGGGTGACATCCGCTATGTGCAGGATGGCCATGAAGTGGGTGTGCCTGTTTCGGGCGGCTTGGTCAATGTCGATAATAATGTGGTGTCAGTGTGCATATATTGAGATTTATGAAGAATACCATCCTGATATTGATGATGTTTGTGATTGCCGCTGTCATGCCGGTGCGTATAAGTGCCTCGGCGAGTGGCGATGAGGGCAAAGTCAATCCCAAAGAAATTATATTCGAGCATTTGGGTGACGGCTATGGATGGGAAGTGCCGTTCAACCATCACAAGCGGATACCGTTACCTGTGATTCTATTTGGGAAAGATGGTTTCCATTGCTTCATGTCATCGAAGGTTGCCCACGGTGCGGTATATAAGGATGGCGATGCCACTTTCAAGATTGCCGGTGAGGATAGCCCGTATAAGGGTAAAGTAGTGCAGATTATGCCTGATGGCTCGGAATATAAGCCTTGGGATATATCCATTACTAAAAATGTGTGCGCGCTGTTTATAACCGTATTGTTGGTTATATGGAGTGTCATAGCTGTTGCCAGATGGCATGTGCGTATGGGGTATAAGGCACCACGTAAATTCGTCGGTGCTTTGGAGGCACTGATCGCATTTATATACGATGGTGTGATTAAGCCTACGCTTGGTGACCGTGCCATGAAGTTCGCCCCGTACCTACTTTCGGTATTTTTCTTGATTCTGTATCTCAACCTGCTCGGACTTATTGTCGTGTTCCCGGGTGGAGCTAACCTTACAGGTAATATTGCCGTTACGTTGGTTCTGTCAGTATTTACATTCCTGCTTACCAATGTACTCGGTACCAAGCATTATTGGAAAGAGGTGTTTTGGCCTGATGTGCCGCTGTGGTTGAAGTTCCCGCTACCTATCATGCCGCTTATAGAGTTGTTCGGCGTATTTACCAAGCCGGCGGCGCTCACCGTGCGTCTGTTTGCGAATATGATGGGTGGTCACATGATTGTGATAGTGCTTACACTCCTGATATTCATATTTGCCGCTATGGGTCCGGTCGTTACCGGAGCTACAACGGTGGTATCAGTGGCGTTTTCTATATTTATGTTGCTTATAGATGTACTTGTGAGCTTCATTCAGGCTTATGTGTTCACCATGCTGTCAACTCTGTTCATATCATTCGGACAGGAGCGCGGGCATGAACATGACCATGCTAAGGGTGAAACTGAAGTACAGGCTGTGGCAACTTCTGCAAAGTGAAATAAATGAAAAATAAATAACAACTTAAAAAACAAAAGAATTATGTTAGCAATGATTTTAGCAGCAATTGAAGGTACTCTCGGTATCGGTGCATGTCTTGGCGCAGCTATCGCAGCTATTGGCGCAGGTCTTGGAATTGGTAAGATTGGTGCTGCCGCTATGGAAGCCATCGCCCGTCAGCCTGAGTCGGCAGGTGATATCCGTAGTAATATGATTGTGATTGCCGCTCTTGTAGAAGGTGTGGCTCTTTTCGCGGTTATCGTTTGCGTACTTTCACTCTTCCTCTAATCAATTGTAGGTTTTATGGAATTATTCACGCCTGACTTCGGTTTGGTATTTTGGATGTTTGTGGCGTTTGCCGTCCTCTTCCTTGTCTTGTACAAGTGGGGCTGGCCGGTGATACTCAAAAGCATCGAAAGCCGTGCCGACCTTATTGATAAAGGTGTGGAATACGCTCAAAATGCCAAAGAACAGTTGGAGCATGCGCGTGAACAGTCGGATAAATATCTTGCTGAAGCGCGGATGAAACAAGCTGATATGCTACGTGAAGCCGACAAGATGAAAACTCAAATCATCGAGGAGGCTCGTGCAGCAGCTCAAGTGGAGGCACAGAAAGTGATGGATGCCGCTAAAACGGCAATAGAGCAGGAACGTAAGGAAGCTGAATTGCAGTTCCGCAATGAGGTGAGTTCGTTTGCGCTCGATATCGCGGCTAAGGTGGTGCGTACCCAACTGAATGATGAAAAAGAGCAGTCCCGTCTTGTCGGTACGTTGCTCGATGAAATGGAAAAACAAAATTAACCGTCTGAGACGCTATGAATGAGGGATTGATACCGCGCCGTTATGCCAAGGCATTGTATATGTATGCTTTGGAAAAGCACGTCGATGATAAAATCTATCAGATGATGAAAACCCTTGCCGGGAGTTTTGAGCAGCAGCCTGATTTACAGAGTGTGCTGAACAATCCGTATGCCGGGGTATCAGATAAGATGCAGCTGCTTCTTACTGCAGCCGGTGCATCGTCGGACGATGCAGTATATTCCGATTTCCTGAAACTTCTTGAAAACAACCGTCGTCTTGGTTTGGCTCGCGATATAGCTATCGCTTATATGGGTATATATCGTGAGTCAAATAAGATATATGAAGTTAAGGTAGTGAGTGCGGCTCCTCTCACGAAAGCAGAGGATTCGCGCTTGCGTACGTTGGTGCAACGTCATCTCCAAGGAGGCACCATGGAATTCAGCACTGCAGTGAATCCTTCACTTATAGGTGGCTTTACGGTTAGCGTAGGCAATGAGCGTATCGACGCCTCGGTAAGCAATGAATTAAAACAATTACGATTGAATCTTTTAAGCAAATAATAATACACTGATGATAAATCCCAGCGAGATTTCGGAAGTATTGAAGCAGCAGCTTGAAAACGTCAATTCCAAGGTGTCGTTTGAAGAAACAGGTACCGTGTTGGAGGTTGGCGATGGTGTTGCTCACGTTTACGGACTTGACAATGTTTGCGCTAACGAACTTGTAGAGTTTGAAAATGGCGTGAAAGGTGTGGCTCTTAACCTCGAAGAGAGTAATGTGGGCGTAATCCTGCTCAACAATGTCGATAAGGTAACCGAAAACATGTCGGTGCGCCGTACCGGTGAAATCGCTTCCATCCCGGTTGGGGAGGGGCTGCTGGGACGCGTCATTAATGTGCTTGGCGAACCTATAGACGGTCGTGGTCCTATTACGGGCGACCTTATGCACCTGCCGCTTGAGCGCAAGGCTCCCGGTGTAATATTCCGTCAGCCGGTAAAGCAGCCTTTGCAAACCGGTATCAAGGCGGTGGACTCTATGGTGCCCATAGGCCGCGGACAGCGTGAGCTTATTATCGGCGACCGTCAAATCGGAAAGACCGCTATTGCCATAGACACGATTATAAATCAACGTCAGAACTACGAAGCCGGTAAACCGGTGTATTGTATATATGTGGCTATAGGCCAGAAAGCATCCTCAGTAGCTGCCACGGTTGAGACGTTGCGACGTTACGGTGCATTGGATTACACTGTGGTAGTGGCTGCTACCGCTGCCGATTCGGCTTCTATGCGTTACTATTCTCCTTTTGCCGGTGTGGCTATTGGTGAATATTTCCGTGATACCGGTCGCGATGCTTTGATTGTCTATGATGACTTGTCGAAGCAGGCGGTTGCGTATCGTGAGATTTCCCTTATATTGAAACGCCCCTCGGGTCGTGAGGCATATCCCGGTGATATCTTCTATCTCCATTCCCGTTTGCTCGAGCGTGCTGCCAAGATTATCGACAACCAGGAGGTGGCATCGCAGATGAATGACCTTCCCGAACCGTTGAAACCTATAGTTAAGGGCGGTGGTTCGCTCACAGCTCTTCCTATAATCGAAACTCAGGCCGGTGACGTTTCCGCTTATATCCCTACGAATGTAATTTCTATTACCGACGGTCAGATATTCCTTGAGACCGCGCTGTTTAACCGCGGTATCCGTCCGGCTATCAATGTAGGTATCTCTGTATCGCGTGTAGGTGGTAACGCTCAAATCAAGTCAATGAAAAAGGTCGCCGGAACATTGAAGATTGACCAGGCTCAGTTCCGCGAGCTTGAATCATTCACCAAGTTCGGCGGTGATATAGACCCCGTAACCGCACGTGTTATAGATAAGGGCCGCAAGAATGAACGTTTGTTGATACAACCGCAGTACCATCCCATGGCTGTAGAGGAAGAAGTTGCAGTGATATTCTGCGGTACTAAGGGCTTGCTTGAAAACGTTCCGTTGGATAAGGTTGCCGAGTTTGAAGAACTTTTCCTCCAACTGCTGCGTGCCAAACACCAATCAGATGTGCTTGATGAAATCAAGGCCGGCCGTCTGACTGATGATGTAGTGGAGAAATTAACCGCTGCCGCAAGTGATATAGCAGCTAAGTATACCAATATTGCTTAATTAGAATGGCAACATTACGTGAATTAAAAGGACGTATCGGTTCGGTCGCTTCGTCAGAGAAGATTACCGGAGCCATGAAGATGATATCTTCGGCAAAAATGCATAAGGCCGAGATGTCGTTGAAACGTCTTTTGCCGTTCCGCAACCAGATTGAAGGTATAATCAGCAATCTGCTGAGTGCCGATGCCGAGTTCTCATCTCCGCTTCTTGAAAATAGAGAGGTGAGGGATGTGACGATTGTGGTGTTCGGTTCAGACGATGGTCTTTGTGGCGCATATAATGTTAACATATTCAAGCAGCTTCTGCAACGTATAGCATATTATCGCAGTACGTTTGGCAATGATGTTCGGATTACTGTATGTCCGGTTGGAAACAAGATAACAAAAGCCGTATCTAAGATCACTGATGCAACATTGCACATGTGTGTGGATTACGGTGTTGATTCCAAAACTACCGGAGAAGGTGTGAAGGTGTTTGTGGAGAATCTGCAGAAGCGATTCCTCGATGGAGTCACTGACAGAGTGGATTTCCTGTACATGAGTTTTAAAAGCGTCAGCCGCCAATGGCCGCGTGTGGAGCAATTGTTGCCGGTGGTTCCGGAGACATTTTCCGAAAATGGTGTGAAGGAACTGTGCCGTCCTTATATATTCGAACCTGATGCTTCGACTATATTCCGTTCGGTGTTGCCGATGTTCCTTATGGCAGTAATGCAGGAGGTATTTACCGAAAACCGTGCATCTGAGCAAGCAGCACGTGTAATGGCGATGCAGAGTGCCAACGACAATGCCAAGAAGCTATTGGAACAGTTGCAGCTTGAATATAATAAGTTACGTCAACAAAGTATCACCACCGAGTTGCTTGATATACTCGGCGGTCAAATCAGATAATAAGTAAAACTAAGTAATTATATAGCAAACAAATCTATGGGTAGTGTAAAAGACTATTTTTCATCCTTAGGGTCCGGTATCGCAAGCCTTGTAAAGGGTATGCAGGTTACCGGAAAAGAATTCATAACCCCTAAGATTACAGAAAAATATCCCGAAGATCGCGAAACCGTGAAAGTGCCGGAACGTTTCCGTGCCATTCTGCAGCTTAAATATGATGCCGACGGACGTCATAAATGCATCGCTTGCGGTATATGCGAACGTAATTGTCCCAACGGCACCATCACCCTTGCGACCAAGATGGTGGATATGCCCGATGGAAAGAAAAAGCGTAAACTTGATAAGTACACCTACGACTTGGGCAGCTGTACTTTCTGCCAGTTGTGTGTCACTTCGTGTCCGCAGGATGCGCTTGAGTTCTCAAATGACTTCGAGCAAGCCGTGTTCACCCGCGACAAATTGGTGAAGAAGCTCAACTATCTTCCCGAGGTGGAGGAGCCGGCTCCCACTCCTGAACAACTTGCCAAAATGCAGGCTGAAAAAGAGGCTAAGATAGCAGCCGCCAAGGCAGCTATGGCAGCTAAGAAAGCCGCAGAAGCGGCAGCCAAAGAAGCGGCAGGAGAAACATCGGATTCATCAGAAAAATAATAACTAATCATTTATATGGAATCAGTAGGAAGTATCATTATGTATCTGGTAATCGCTTTGTCGATTATCGTGTTCTCGGTACTGACTGTCACCACACGTAAAATACTGCGTGCCGCTACATTCCTTCTGTTTACGCTTTTTGCAACAGCAGCCATGTATTTCAAGCTTGATTACGAGTTCTTGGGTGCTGTACAGATTGCAGTATATGCAGGAGGTATTGTGGTGCTGTTCGTATTCTCAATTTTGCTCACCTCTCATCCCGGTGACAAAAGCGAACGTCTGGTGTCGAAACAGCGAGTGTTGGGGCTGATAGCCGCAATCGCCACATTGTGTGTGGGCGGTTGGGCGCTCATCAACCGTTGCGGTCAGGCTTTAGTATCGTTGCCTCAAATGGAAAATCCCAAAATGCATGCCATAGGCGAGGCTTTGATGGGTACAGGCGAATATCAGTATTTGCTGCCGTTTGAAGCTATAAGTGTGTTGTTGCTCGCATGTATAATCGGTGGCGTGGTAGTCGCTCGTAAAAGATAATAGATTATGGAAATTACAATGATTTACTATCTCGTCCCGGCACTTATAATGTTTTGCTGCGGTGTGTACGGCTTCATTACTCGTAAGAATATGATAGCCATGCTTATATCGCTTGAGTTGATGCTCAATGCGGTGGATATTAACTTTGTCGTGTTCAACCGTTTTTTGTTCCCCGGACAGATGGAGGGTATGTTCTTTACCCTTTTTGCCATCGCTATCGCGGCAGCTGAAACAGCTCTTGCCATAGCCATTATAATCAATGTGTTCCGTGCGGCCAAGAATATCAATGTGACCGACCTAACCAAAATGAAAAATTAAGGCATCATGGAAGCAACTATTCCCGTTTTAATACTTGCCATCCCGCTGTTCATGTTCCTTCTGCTCGGTTTGCTGGGCAATAAGATGAGCCATAAGCTTGCGGGTATCCTTGGCACTGCCGGTATGGGCGTTACACTCGTGCTTGCCTATATCACCGCGTTTACTTACTTCTTTTCAGGTTCTGCCGATTTTATTAGCGAAACCGGACAACGTCTGCAATATGTGGTGTTCAATGTCGATTGGCTTCAATTTTATGAGAATCTTGTGATTCGTCTTGGATTCTTGCTTGATCCGATTTCGGCATTGCTTCTTGTGGTCATCACCACCATATCATTCATGGTGCATCTTTATAGCAACGGTTACATGCGCGATCATCACGGAGTGTGGGAGAAAGGTTTCCAGCGTTTCTACGCGTTCCTTTCTCTGTTCAGCTTCTCAATGCTCGGATTGGTCGTTGCTACAAACATATTCCAGATGTACATCTTTTGGGAGCTTGTGGGAGCATCGTCTTACCTTCTTATCGGCTTTTACTACACTAAGCCTTCGGCTGTGTCTGCATCGAAAAAGGCGTTTATCGTCACTCGATTTGCCGACCTCGGCTTCCTTATCGGTATATTGGTGCTGTCGTATTATACTGGCACATTCAACTTCACCGATTTGACTTCGGTTCCCGCAGGTGAGAATATCTACAGCATAAGCCTTACCACATCTGAACATATCAAGAATGTGTTTGCCGGTAGTGCCGCTCCTATGTTTATGGGTGCGTCGGTACTCACTTGGGCTTTGGTTCTGATATTTATGGGTGGCATGGGTAAATCGGCAATGATGCCGCTCCATATCTGGCTTCCCGATGCTATGGAAGGTCCTACTCCCGTGTCTGCACTTATACATGCCGCTACTATGGTGGTGGCAGGTGTATATCTGGTGGCACGTCTGTTCCCGCTTTATCTGATGGAGGAAGCTTCGTTGAATATCATTACTGTAGTAGGTGCTATCACGGCTCTTTATGCTGCAATGGTAGCATGTACACAGGTGGATATAAAACGCGTGCTTGCATTCTCCACAATATCCCAGATTGCCTTTATGATGGTGTCGCTCGGCGTTGCCCGCCCTGAGTTCCACGAAGGTTTGGGATATATGGCTTCGATGTTCCATCTGTTCACCCACGCTATGTTCAAGGCGTTGTTGTTCCTTGGTGCCGGTGCCCTTATCCATGCGATAGGCTCTAATGATTACACTGACATGCATGGTTTGCGTAAATACATGCCTGTGACACATATCACATTCCTCATAGGCTGTCTTGCCATTGCAGGTATCATTCCGTTCTCCGGTTTCTTCTCTAAGGATGAAATCTTGAGTTCGTGTCTTGGTAACGGTTGGGTAGCTTACATCTGGATGTCATTTGTAGCCGGTCTCACCGCCTTCTATATGTTCCGCCTGTACTATCTCATATTCTGGTGGAAAGAACATAAGGTACGTGAAGGTCATCACGCTCCCCACGATCAGCCTTGGACCATGACAGTGCCTTTGGTGATTCTTGCAGCGGTTTCAGTAGTTGCCGGTTTTGTACCTTTTGGTAATCTTGTAAGCTGGAATGGCGAACCTTATGACTTCATGGCTCATTTCGATTGGAATGTGGCTGCTGTAAGCCTTCTGGTTGCGGTACTTGCTATAGCTCTTGCAACTAAGATGTACATTAAGGAGAATCCCCTTCCTGCGAAGATGAAAAATGCTCTTCCGAACCTGTGGCGTTGGTGTCACCACCGCTTCTATTGGGACGAGCTGTATATATTCATCACTCATAAAATCATATTCGGTTGCGTAAGCCGTCCTATCGCATGGTTTGACCGTCACATTATTGATGGAACAATGGATGGATTCGCTTACATCACCAATAAAGCTTCCTATGCTATACGCGGATTGCAAAGCGGCAATATCCAGATGTATGTTTGGGTTTATCTTATCGGCGCGTTGCTCCTTGGTACTATCGCTGCGGTATGCTTGATTTAGAAATGATGATGCAGAATTAAACTCGTGCTCTAATAGAATAAATATAGTAATTATGTTTTCCAATATATTGATTTATTTCGTGGTAATACCCCTGCTTATGCTTGCAGGGCTTGCCCTTTGCCGAAATATCAAGCAGATACGCACGGTGGCAGTGGTCGGTTCGCTCGCATTGACCGGATTGTCAGTGTATCTGTTGATGGACTACCTCGCTTTGCGTGCCGCAGGTGAGACGGCTCAGATGCTTTACACCGACTCATGGTCGTGGTTTGCACCGCTCAATATCAATCTTTCGGTTGGTGTTGATGGAATCTCGGTGGCAATGTTGCTTCTTTCATCGATTATCTTATTGACAGGTAGCTTTGCTTCGTGGAAGATAGACCAACCTAAGGAATTTTTCCTTTGGTTAGTGCTTTTGTCGACCGGTGTGTTCGGTTTCTTTATCTCGATTGATTTGTTCACCATGTTCATGTTCTATGAAGTGGCGCTTATACCGATGTACCTTCTCATAGGTGTATGGGGTAGCGGTAACAAGAACTATTCGGCGATGAAGCTTACACTCATGTTGATGGGCGGTTCCGCATTCCTGATGCTTGGCTTGATTGGTATATATTACCATTCTGCACCTGAAGGTGGACAGCTCACATGGAATATACTTGAAATCGCTCAGAATAATTCCATTGAAAAAGGTTGGCAATACTTCTTGTTCCCGATGACATTCGTAGGATTCGGAGTGTTGGGTGCTATGTTCCCGTTCCATACCTGGAGCCCTGATGGTCATGCTTCAGCTCCGACAGCGGTGTCAATGCTTCATGCCGGTGTGCTTATGAAACTTGGTGGTTACGGATGTTTCCGTGTGGCAATCTACCTGATGCCCACAGCTGCCAATGACCTTGCATGGATATTCTTGATTCTTACCGGAATCTCGGTAGTATATGGAGCATTCAGTGCATGTGTGCAGACCGACCTCAAGTACATCAACGCTTACTCTTCTGTGAGCCACTGTGGATTGGTGTTGTTCGCTATTCTGATGCTCAATACCACAGCTATGACAGGAGCCATCATGCAGATGCTTTCGCACGGTTTGATGACAGCCTTGTTCTTCGCGCTCATCGGTATGATTTACGGTCGCACACACACACGCGATATACGAATGATGGGTGGTTTGATGAAGATTATGCCTTTCCTTGCCGTTTGCTATGTAATAGCCGGTATGGCATCGCTCGGCTTGCCCGGTCTTAGCGGATTCGTGGCAGAGATGACCATTTTCGTAGGCTCGTTTGAGCAAGGTATGGCTGATTATCTCAATGGTACCGGTTCGCTTAGATTGGTATTTACAATCATTGCTTGCTGCTCTATCGTGATTACAGCGGTGTATATTCTCCGTGTCGTGGGTAAGTTGTTGCTCGGTCCGGTACAGGACGAACACCACTTGCAGCTCACTGATGCTACCTGGTGGGAACGTACCTCAACTGTAACCCTTATCCTCTGTGTGGCCGCAATAGGCTGTTTCCCGAATTTCTTCGCTGACTTGATTAAGTTTACTTTCAGCCCTGAAATATTCACTGTATTAGGAATGAACTAAAAAGATTAATAAGAAATGGATTACTCACAATTTTTAGCAATGAAGCAAGAAATATGCTTGTTAGTAGTATTTCTTTTAGTCTTCCTCAATGACACATTCTTGCCTAAGAAAGCGCAGGGAGGTCTCGGGGTTACAACTTGCATCCTGTTTGCATTGTTCACCGCTTTTGGTTTCTACGATGTCGTTTCAGGAAGCGATGTGGCTGCATTTGCCGGCATGTATGTTACCACTCCTGTGGTTGCCGCTATCAAAAATATACTCAATGTGGGTGTGTTGATAGTTCTCATCCAGTCCTTGAAGTGGACAAGCAGTGAAATGCAGGTCATACGTCGTGGCGAGTTCTATGAATTGTTGCTCGTGACGCTTTTCGGTATGTACTTGATGATTTCGGCACGTCACTTCCTGTTGTTTATCATCGGTCTTGAGACTGCTTCACTTCCGCTTGCCGCTATGGTGGCTTTTGACAAGAACCGTTATGAAAGCCATGAGGCAGCCGTGAAATATATCTTGACCGCTGTTTTCTCATCAGCTATTTTTATGATGGGATTGTCTTTTGTCTACGGTCTGTCAGGTTCTCTTTATTTCACCCAAATAGCCGCAGCAGTGCAGGGCGGGGTAAATATCGTACCTTTGGTAGTAGCCATAGCTTTTGTAATAGCAGGTATGGGCTTCAAACTTTCGTTGGTTCCGTTCCATCTTTGGACTGCCGATGTATATCAAGGCGCCCCCACTTCTGTTACGTCATATCTTTCGGTTATCTCCAAGGGCGCGGCAGCATTTGCGTTCTTAGTAATCATGTGGCAAGTATTTGGCTCGGTTTACGAACAGGCTTGGGAATGGATGCTCTATGCATTGATTATCCTTACGATTACTATCGGTAACCTTTTCGCCATCCGCCAGCGCAATATGAAGCGTTTCCTTGCGTTCTCATCAATTTCTCAGGCAGGTTACATAATGCTTGGTGTAATAGCCATGAATGCTATGGGAGCTGCAGCTTTGATGTACTACATACTCGTGTACATTTTCTCCAATCTCGCTGCATTTGGCGTGATCGGAGCTATAGAGAACAATACCGGTAAAGTATGGATGGATGATTACAATGGTCTTTATAAGACTAATCCCCGTCTGGCTGTGACCATGATGTTGGCAATGTTCTCTCTTGCCGGTATTCCTCCATTTGCAGGATTCTTCAGTAAATTCTTCATATTTACCTCTGCTATCAACCAGGGTAGTATAGCGATATACGTATTAGTGCTTATCGCTTTGATTAACACTATCATATCATTGTACTACTATTTGCTCGTTGTTAAGGCTATGTTCATTAACAATGAGGAAGAGTGCAACATAGCCAATTTCCGTTCGGCATGTTCAGAACGTCTCGGCATGTGGATTTGTGTTGCCGGTATCATTGGCTTGGGTATCGTAAGCTTCTTCTATGACAGCTTGCTTACACTTGTAGGTTGCTGATAAATTAACATCACACATATAATAAACAGAAGTGGTCACCATTAAGGCGACCACTTCTGTTTTGTGTTTGTTAGTTTGTAATTTATCTGATGTGAATGATAATCAGATGAATAATAATGAGCTTTGTGGTTGTTTTGATTACCAAACAGTGGGTTGCTCTGTGATTTCTGCATCGTCCATAGTGGATTGGACAAGACTGTTTTCTCTGGCTTGTATGCAGATGTACAGCATAGGAGCTGATGATGTGTTGCGCATCGAGCGGTTGCAGTTTGTCGCTACTCGGACAATTGACCCTTCTTCTATATGAAATGCGGTGTCATTGACTTGAAAATCACCACTCCCACTCAGAATTATGTATATCTCCTCATCTTGTTTATGTGAGTGGAAGAACGGTACGGCTTGCCCGGCATCGAGTGTGCCGAATGATAGTTCGCATCCAGTCGAGCCAATTAAATCTTTGGCAAATTGCTTGCCGGAGAACTCAGATAATTTACCTATTGAAGCGTGTGTGAAATTTTCGTTTCCATTGATTTTTTTCATTTCGTTCATTGTCCTGTTACATTTAGTTATTAAATTTGCAATTGTTAGTCACTTACTTTTTGTTACCGCAAATTTATTTTGTTTTTCAATGAAGTGCAAGAGCTTACGAAATGGTGACTGGCTTACTATGAGGTTACTTTTATTGATTATTAGCAATAAAAAAATGAATGAGGACTTAAAAAAATATTCGTGCGTTGAGCGATGTCCGGTGCGGCAGGTGATTTCTCGTTTCAGTTCTAAGTGGGCAATGCTTGTATTGATGATTCTTGGAGAGAAGGAGTGCGTGAGGTTTAATGAGTTTACACATATACTTCCCGATATATCTGCAAAGGTGTTGTCATCGACACTCAAGACTCTTGAGTCCGATGGATTGGTGGCAAGGAAAGTATATGCGTGCGTTCCTCCTAAAGTGGAATATTCGATTACGAATAAGGGTAAGACATTGGTGCCATTGATATGCCAGCTTGTTGAGTGGGCAAGGGAAGAGATGGTGTGAATGTATTGACTTTAGAAATGGTTACCGCGCTTCAAGCCAGGCAAGATTGAAGCGATAGTGCAGGCGGCTGCTGAGTATGTGGATTATGCCGTCGGGTGTTTGTGTCGCGGCTAAATATCCACGAGGTTCAGCATGTGTAAGGTCTGATTCGAAGAACCCGGTCCATCCGCCACCATTGAGGTAACGTGATTGTCCATCGGAGAGTAATTTTCGGGTGTGCCACGTCTTGCCTTCATCGTACGACACTGCAGCATACATACCATAACATACGCGGGTTTTTCCATCCGCGCATGTAAGTTCCATGCCTCTTTCCTCAACGGGTGTGCGTAATGGATGGTCGGTAAATGATACAAGAAGTATCGGTCCTTCGTTCAATCGGCGTAGTATCAGACGTTGTCCACCGTCGATAGGCGGAAACTCGCTTGCACGATAGGTCCAAGTACGTCCCATATCGTGCGAGATACTCATGGGCATACGTTTTCGTCCAAGGCTGTCGGTAATACTGTTGCCACGACCTAAAGCCATAAGAGAGCCATCGGTAAGCTGTACTATCCCTGCATGTATTCCTGCAATAGTTGTGCCTGTCCCTCCATCTTTGAAGTCGGGTAGGGGTGAGCCGTCCCATGGGTCGGACCAGGTATTGCCATTGTCGCGGCTTATGTGTATTGCTGTGCCGTCGTGGCTTCCGGGACCGGCATCGCATGCCTGTAACAACCATCCTTCCCGTGTAATTATGTTTCCGGATATCACCTGATGTCTTTTGGTATGCTCGGGAGCTATAATTCTTGATGTGCTCCACGTAGTCCCATTGTCGGTGCTTGTACGCATTATCATGGCAAGATTCTGCCAGTCACCGGATGCTTCCACGCCGTTGATATGAATAAGCCGTCCTCTACCGTCATTAAGCAGGGAACTGCCGGTCATATTACGGTCAGGTACTTTATAGAATAGTGATGCTTCGTCCCAATGGTCGGCACCGTGGCGCAACCGCGATGCAAGGACTGATACCTCACGTCCATTTTCTTCATTAGCGGAAAACCATATCGCAAGGAGATCCCCATTGTCACACCAGGTCACGCTCGGCTGATGATTATGCTTATAATACGGAGTGCCTGAACCACAAGTCGGTTCAATGACAAATGGTATTGGAGACATGAATATAGGTGATGTGACAGTGTCCCACGTAACTTTCTCCGTTGATACGTCGAGTGTATTTAGTGATGGCTGCTGTATGGCTCCTGATATATTCAGAGTGGCATCGGATTCGACAATGCGGAACCCGGTCTGTGAGTGCTTGTCGGTGGGTATCATAGCACTTCGGTTGCGACTACGTAGATACCGCTCCGGTGTGTGGTGGCTTCCGCCGCGTGTCACTTTGTATTCTCCCGAAAGTGGACCTTGGGGGTCTGTGGATTCTTCAGGCGAGTAAGGTGCGTACCAGTCCAAACACCACTCCTCGACATTACCGTGCATACCATATAATCCCCAGGGATTGGCGGCATTGGCCATCACCGAGAGTGAAACAGGTTCAAAATCACGTGCCACACGTTGATTCCGGTGGTAATCTCCCGGAAGTCCGTCGCCCATCCAAAATGGAGTATTTGTGCCGGCACGGCAGGCGTATTCCCATTCCGCTTCAGTGGGCAGACGGTAATTCTTATTATGTTTTTTGCCAAGCCATCGGCAGAAAGCCATGGCATCTTGATAGGATACGTTGGTCACCGCTTCATCATCGTTCCACGATACATTATCCTTGCCACGATATGAACGGTGCGACGGGTCAAACTCTTCATATTGTGCGTTGGTTATTTCTGTTGCTGACATTCTGAACGGTTCAGATATCACAACTTTGTGTACCGGTGATTCATCAAAATTTTCGCCCTCTCCATTACCTCCCATATAGAAGTAACCTGCAGGAATATCCACCATTGTTATTTGTGGAGTCGCTGACTGTGAGAGATGGGGGATTGCAAATATGGTGATGGCAAGCAGATGTTTCATGATGTGATTGTTGGATGGATATATATTTAACACGTATGTGCGCAGGATTACTTATGGCGAATGGAGCGTGTGTGGATATCGGGCGTTGAATAAGTGACGGCGGTGTGCTGTTTCATTGTTGCACACCGCCGTCGCGTTATGGGTGGAAATTATTTATATTAATCCTTTATGGGATGGTATTCCACGAAAGCTTCCATAGCCTCGTATGAAGCGAGACCAAGGTTCTCATATAGTTGGGCAGTGGCACGATTGCGTTCTTCGGCACGCTGCCAGAACAGACGGTCATCGTCGCCAAGGAAGGGAGCATTTTCCATCTGACTCTGGTGTTTGAGGATGGAGTTGCGTTTGAAACGCAGTTCCTCAGGGCTGATAGGTACTGCCATCTCAATGTGGTCAATTTCCCATTCTGCCCATGCGCCTCGGTACATCCATATACGGCAGTCTTTCATCCATTCTTCACCACGAAGTTCATAAAGAGCGGCAAGTACAGCGTCAGTACATACACGGTGAGTTCCATGTGGGTCGGCAAGGTCACCGGCAACGAATATCTGATGGGGTTTTACTTCTTCGAGAAGAGCTTTTACACGTTCGATATCGGCTTCTGACAAATCGCCTTTCTTGATGGTACCGGTTTCGTAGAATGGTAAGCGCAGGAAGTGTATATTTTGAGGTTTTACACCTATATAGTTGCATGCGATTGTTGCTTCTGCCTGACGAATCATGGTTTTGATTTCGCGTATTTCGGCAGTATCCATTTCTCCTGCCTTTTTCTGAGCCACGAATTTACGTACACCATCACTGAGTTTGTCGTAGCCTTCGGTCTGGAATCCGAACATAGGAGCTATCTTGTCCATCATGAGGAAATAGCGCATCATATCCTCATCGCCTACAGCAATGTTTCCGGAAGTTTCGTAGGCTACATGTACGTCGTGCTTCTGGTCGACAAGACGTTTCAGTGTGCCACCCATTGAGATTACATCGTCGTCGGGGTGGGGGCTGAATACTATCACGCGCTTGGGATAGGGATTTGCGCGTTCGGGACGGTAGGTGTCGTCAGCATTGGGCTTACCGCCGGGCCAACCGGTGATGGTGTGCTGAAGATCGTTGAATATCTTGATGTTTACGTTGTAGGCAGAACCATATAATGCGAGCAGTTCACCTAATCCCCAATCATTATAGTCTTTGTCTGTGAGTTTGAGGATGGGCTTGCCGGTCATTTCGCAGAGCCATACTATAGCGCGACGAATGAGCTTGTCGTTCCATTCGCAGGATGTAACTTTCCACGGCTGGCTTATGCGGGTAAGGTCTTCGGCTGCGGGCAGGTCAATAACAACCTTTGCGTGCGGATGGCCCTGAAGGAACGACGCGGGTACAGCTGCCGAAGCCGGAGACTCAACAGTTTTCTTGATGATTGCCGCGTTGTTTTCGCCCCAAGCCATTGTCACTACACGACGTGCGCTAAGCAAATTGGATATACCCAAGGTGATGGCTGTGGTGGGAACGTTCTCACACTTATAGTCAGATGAAATGATATGACGGGCTTCGCTGCCGAGGAGTACCAAACGGCATAGGCTCGATGCTGCGCTACCCGGTTCGTTGAACGCGAGTGAGCCGATGGCGCCAATCTCACACACGGTGATGTCGATGCCGCCCTCATCGGCAATAGATTGTTCGTATGCCTTGCAGTATTCGTACATATTTTCCTTTGTCACCGCAGTGTCGATACTGTGGATATTCTCAGGTTTTATGTCGATATGGTTGAGCAACACATCTTTCAGTCTGTTCAATGTGCAGGGGCCATTGGGTATCAGTGGGAAGAATTCGCTGATGTTGAAAACTACCACATTTTCAAAGCTAACCTTTCCTTCACGATGCATCTTGATGAGTTCGGCATATACGCTGTGGGTGCTGATGCCGGCTCCCAGTGCCAATACGCATTTGCCTTTCTCGTCGATATAACGCTTGATGTACCGCACAATACTTTCAGCTAAGTAAGCGCTGCCGTCGGTGACAGTTTCGAAGATTCTGGTGAATACTTTTTCTTCGCGGGTGAGGGCGGTAAGCTCGATTTCCCCTTGCGGATCGTAATATCGTCGAGGTATCCGGTCCAGCTTGATTTGTGAACTAAGATTTGTTTTCATGTTAGATATGTGATTTATACTACAAAGTTAGTTTTAAATTTGTATTTTTTGAAATACTATACCCGAAAATTTGCTAAATTTGCAGATAATCTGTTTAACCCATAAAAAAACACAGCATCGACTATGCGTCTTATCATCGAACCCGATTACGAAAAAGTATCGCAATGGGCGGCATCATACGTTGCCGCGCGTATCAATGAAGCCAACCCCACAGCGGAACGCCCGTTTGTGCTCGGTTGCCCCACCGGTAGCTCTCCACTCGGTATGTACCGCGAACTAATAAAGCTCAATAAAGCAGGCAAGGTATCGTTCAAGAATGTGGTTACATTCAATATGGATGAATATTGCGGCATACCCCGCGACCACGAACAGAGCTACTATACGTTCATGTGGACAAACTTCTTTAATCAGATAGATATTCTTCCTGAGAATGTGAACATACTTAATGGCAATGCCGCAGATCCCGTAGAAGAATGTGCGCGTTACGAAGCCAAAATCGCAAGCTATGGTGGTATAGACTTGTTCCTTGGCGGTGTAGGTCCTGACGGTCACATCGCGTTCAACGAACCGGGCTCGGCACTTACTTCAAAGACCCGTATGAAGACCCTCACACGCGACACTATCATAGCTAATTCGCGCTTTTTCGACAATAATGTCGACCTCGTTCCCAAGACTGCTCTTACAGTGGGCGTAGGCACAATTATGGCTGCGAAGAGCGTGTTGCTTATTGTGAACGGTCACAACAAAGCTCGTGCGTTGCGCCATGGTGTCGAAGGCGGAATCAGCCAAATGTGGACTATATCAGCTCTGCAAATGCATCCTAAGGCACTCATCGTCGCAGATGATGCTGCTTGTGAGGAATTGAAAGTAGGTACTTACCGCTATTTCAAGGATATTGAAAGCGCCAACCTTGATCCAGCTACTCAGCTTTAAAAATATATCAGCTAACAATAAAGAAGGAATGCTACGGAATCACGTGGCATTCCTTTTTTTAGATATCGGTGTTGATTAATAATCCAAGGTCTTTTGGAGGATATGGAGGGAGTATTGGGGCATGGATTGTGCCGGAGCTGTGCGGAGGTAGCGAGGATTAAGACCGTATGGGCCGAGACGCCAGCGGTCGAGTGCATCGGCATCTTTGAATATGTCATAGAGTTTGAGCATTTTCGGGAGTGAACCGTGATATTCGTTCTTGATTCCGTTTTTGCCACGTAGATCCTCTATGTCGTGATATTTCATCATCAATGCCGCTTCGGGCATGAAATCAATGTCGGGTTCCGAATCGCAGAAGCTACGGTAATATACCGATGCGCGTGCGCCATGACCTGTGTCGAGATTGTCATCAAATCGTCTGGTATCGTGGAACACCGCGGCGTGTGCCAATGCAGTGAGGGCGGTATGGTCATCACCGAATACGCGATGACCTGTGATAAGTGCAAACAGCAGGACACGTTCGCAATGTGGTGCTGCGTGAATAGTACTTTGAGGTCTATTGAACACGACTCGGTCATACAGAAATTCACTCCATTTTATAAATAAATTTTGGACTATGGCCGGTAGGCTGTCCAATTCAGTTTTCGGTATGTTCATTGCCGGGATTGAAAATTTAAATTCGGTTAGCACAAAATTACGCAATAATCAAGAAACATTATTGCCAACCAGGGTTGAAAATGGTATAGATTATATGTGATAATCGGTAGATATGGTTATTAATCAGTGAATATAGGTATCTGCTTCATGGTGTTTGGGTAGTAATTTTGTACCATCTAATATGAATGAAAATGATGACATTACAAGACTATCTGGATATGATGGAGCGGCGTGAGCCTATTGAAGCAGGATCGCCGGCACATGAGGTGATGCACCGGGCGTATGATGAATCACAGCGTATAACGCTTGAGCTTAATTCAGCGGTGCATACTGATACCGAACGTACGGAATTATTGCGACGACTCACCGGAACGGATGTTCATGAATCGGTGAAAGTGATGTCGCCATTCCAGGCTGATTTCGGTAAGAATATTCACTTCGGTAAAAGGGTGTATGTCAATGCAGGTTGCAAGTTTCAGGATCACGGCGGAATCCGGATAGATGATGATGTGCTGGTGGGACATAATTGCGTGATGGCTACGCTTGACCACGATGAACGTCCCGCGCATAGAGGGAATACGATTCCTGCTCCCATTCATATATGTCGCAATGTGTGGATTGGAGCGAATGTCACTATTCTCGGTGGTGTGACTGTGGGTGAGAATGCTATAGTGGCAGCGGGCGCAGTTGTGACTAAAGATGTGGTTCCCAATACGATAGTAGCTGGTGTGCCGGCACGTTTCATTAGAAATATAAAAATAGAATGAAGTTCAATGTTATATCAGGGTTGATTGTCTCAATACTGGCATTCAGCCCTATAAAAGCTCAAGAGATTATGAAAACAGAAAATCTGACATTAACGCATGAGTGGGATAAGGTGTTTCCCAAAAGTGATAAAGTAGAACATGCTAAAGTGACTTTTACAAACCGTTACGGTATTACGCTCGCTGCTGATTTGTATAAGCCTAAGGATATTACTTGTGGACTACTGCCCGCTGTGGCTGTAAGCGGACCGTTCGGTGCTGTCAAGGAGCAATCGTCGGGGTTGTATGCCCAACAGTTGGCGGAGCGCGGGTTTCTTACCATTGCTTTTGACCCGTCGTACACCGGTGAGAGTGGTGGTAATCCGCGTTATGTGGCATCGCCTGATATCAATACCGAAGATTTCAGTGCGGCGGTGGACTATCTGCTTAACCGAAATGATGTCGATTCGGCACGTGTGGGTGTGCTCGGCATTTGTGGCTGGGGTGGTATTGCCATACAGGCTGCAATCAATGATACGCGTATTAAGGCTACCGTAGCGTCGACCATGTATGATATGACACGTGTTAACTCCAACGGCTATTTTGATTCTGAAAATTCACCGGCACAACGTAATGCCAAGCGGAGTGCCATGTGTGCGCAGCGTACGGAGGATTATCGTGCCGGTGCATATCGTCGTGCCGGTGGTGTCCCCGATGTGCTACCGGTAGACGCCCCTCAGTTCCTGAAAGATTATCATGCGTATTATAAGACTCAGAGGGGATATCATAGTCGCTCTTTGAATTCCAATGGCGGATGGAACTTCACATCCAATCTCCCGTTTATGAATTTTAAGTTTTTTGAATATGCCGGTGAACTTGAACGTGCCGTACTGATAGTGCATGGTGATAATGCTCATTCCTACTATTTTGGTAAAGATACATTCGGGCTGCTTTCAGGTAATAACAAGCAGTTGCTTACAGTGAAGGGCGCAAATCACACCGATCTTTACGATAGGCTTGATGTGATACCGTTTGATGAGATAGCTGCATTCTATATGGAATATCTGAAGTAGTGAGCGATTGATTCGCTGCATTAACATATAATAAAAGAAGCCGGTATAACGCTACGTTAATACCGGCTCCTTTTATTATAGTGTTACCCTAATATCTCAGGGTCTTATTTCGATAGGGCTTCGATGGCTTGTGTGAGGTTGGCAATCTTAGTCTCGGCATCGGCGAGCTTACGGCGTTCGCCTTCCACCACGGCGGCAGGGGCGTTTGCCACGAAGCGTTCGTTGCCAAGTTTCTTCATTACCGACTGGCGGAAACCTTGGTAATAGTCAAGTTCTTTGTTGAGCTTGGCAAGTTCGGCATCGATGTCGATGTTGTTTGTCAGCGGTACATTGATTTCTGTTGTGCCAACCATGAAAGTTGCGGCAGTGGCATCTTTCTCAGCATTGTGATTTATTTCCGATGCGTTGGCGAGCTTAGCAATGAGCACATCCTCCTGTTTGTCCCAACTACCGATAACATTGACCGTGAGGGTTTCCTTGTTGGGGATATTCTTTACGGCACGGACATTACGCAGACCGTTGACCACCTCTTTAACATGCTCCATGGCGTTGATGATAAGTTCATCGACAACACCACCGGCAGGGGTGGGGGCGTACATGATAGATTCACCGTCGCGACGTTCGGCTATGTGCTGCCATAGTTCTTCGGTGATGAATGGCATGAAGGGGTGGAGCAGACGGAGCAATGAATCAAAATAGTTGATAGTGTCATCGAGCGTCTTGCGGTCTATGGGTGAGCCATAGACCGGTTTCACCATTTCGAGATACCATGCGGAGAATTCATCCCAGAATAGACGATATATTTCTTTCAGTGCTTCCGAGATACGGAATTTCGACATGAGGTCGTTGATTTCAGCTATTGCGGCATTGAGTTTGGACTCAAACCATTTGCCGGCAAGTGCTGCTGCTTCGGGCTGAGTTGCGTTTTCATCTATTTCCCAACCTTTGACCAATCGGAATGCATTCCAAATCTTATTAGAGAAGTTGCGGCCTGTCTCACAGAGTTTCTTGTCGAAGAATATGTCGTTGCCGGCAGGAGCTGAGAGCATGATGCCCATACGTACGCCATCGGCTCCGTAAGTGGCAATGAGTTCAAGCGGGTCGGGGGAGTTGCCGAACTGTTTCGACATCTTACGGCCTATCTCGTCACGTACGATACCGGTGAAGTACACGTTGTTGAACGGTTGCTTGCCCATGAACTCGTAGCCGGCTATAATCATGCGTGCCACCCAAAAGAATATAATGTCGGGACCGGTTACGAGGTCGGCGGTGGGGTAGTAATAGCGTATCTCTTCATTGTCAGGGTCCAAAATTCCGTTGAACAATGATATTGGCCATAGCCATGAGGAGAACCATGTGTCGAACGAATCCTCATCCTGACGCAGGTCGGCAGCTGTCAATGCGGCATCCTTTTCATGTGCGAGTTTTAATGCTTCCTCGGCAGTTTCGGCTACTACAAATGTACCATCGGGTAGATAGTATGCCGGTATGCGATGTCCCCACCATAACTGACGCGATATGCACCAATCCCGTACGTCGGTCATCCAGTGGCGGTAGGTGTTTTTGAACTTCTCCGGTATGAAGCTGATGGTATCGTTCATTACGGCTTCGAGTGCAGGACGTGACAATTCGTCCATCTTCATGAACCACTGGTCGCTCAGACGGGGTTCGGTAACAGTATCGTTGTTACGCTCCGAGTAACCTACCTTGTTTTCGTAATTCTCGATTTTTTCAATCAGTCCGGCAGCTTCAAGGTCCTTGGCTATCTGTTCGCGTACGGCAAAACGGTCCATGCCCACATACATACCGGCGGCTTCGCTTATGGTTGCGTCGTCATTGAATATGTCTATGCTTTCAAGGTTATGCTTCTGTCCGAGCATGTAGTCGTTCATATCATGTGCCGGGGTTACCTTCAGGCATCCGGTACCGAATTCGATATCCACATAATCGTCTTCGATAACGGGAATCTCACGTCCTACCAATGGCACTATTACTCGCTTTCCGCGCAGGTGCTGATTCTTGGGGTCGGCAGGATTGATGCACATTGCAGTGTCGCCCATTATGGTTTCGGGGCGGGTTGTGGCAACGATAGCATATCCATCTTCACCTACAATTTTGTAGCGGAGATAGTATAGCTTGCTGTGCTCTTCTTTGTAAACCACTTCTATATCGCTCAGTGCGGTACGTGCCTTGGGGTCCCAGTTGACCATACGCTTTCCGCGGTATATAAGCCCCTTGTTGTAGAGGTCCACAAACACTTTGATGACACTGCGTGAGCGAATGTCGTCCATAGTGAAAGCGGTGCGGTCCCAGTCGCATGATGCTCCGAGTTTTTTCAGCTGCTCAAGGATAATGCCACCATACTTGTCGGTCCATTCCCAGGCATGTTTAAGAAATTCCTCGCGGGTGAGGTCGCTTTTCTTGATGCCTTCACCGGCGAGTTTTGCCACCACTTTAGCTTCTGTAGCTATAGCGGCATGGTCGGTGCCGGGTACCCACAGGGCATTTTTGCCGTCCATGCGTGCGCGGCGTATGAGTATGTCCTGAATGGTTTCGTTGAGCATGTGTCCCATGTGCAGCACGCCGGTGACGTTGGGCGGCGGAATAACTATGCAATAGGGTTCGCGACTGTCTGGCACGCTATGGAACAATTTGTGTTTCATCCAATAAGCATACCATTTATCCTCAACTTCAGCGGGGTTGTATTTGGTGGCTAACTCGTTCATTGTAAATATTTAATAAAATATGCTGTTTGACCTGCAAAATTATAAAAAAAAATGATGCTTGACAAGTACTATCCCAACAACTAAATGCATATTAATTGTATATATGGTCAATATATCGGAGCGTATCCATATCTGTAAAATGGTACAGCGTATTCTTCCCATGTTCTGAACAGGAAGGGCGGTAGTCTTTTCAGGGCTTCTGTTGACAAAGAATCGCTTTCATCTTTGCTTAGCCGTTCACTGATATCCATAGTGTTGTAATAACCATATACGCTTTCGGCTTGTGTTTTGGTTCGGATTCTTGTACTGAAAGCGAATCTCATATTATAACCATCAAGGTTTTTTAGATATAGCACCGCACGTATTATTTCTTTTTTGAATTTTCATGCTTGGATATGGGCATTTAAGGTATTGCAATGCAATCCGGTTGGTAGAATAATGGATGGCGTAATATGTTTGGCATTTCAAACAGGAGTCTCAGTGCCGGGAAATTACTTTTGACAAAGGACAATGGAATACATCGAATGAATGGCGTTATCCGGGTACTGTCGGTATTTATCAATATCAAAGAGAAGGAGGTGTCCGGTGTAATTATTTTGATGAATGAATCGAATAGCGAGATTCTCAGATGACTGTAATCGACATCACCGGACTCGAGGAGCCATTCCGCCAATGACATTCCATCTGTAGGCTTTGAGTAGAATGTGTTTCGTACTAAGGAACAATCCGATATGGTGGAATCACGATTGAAAATCAGTATTATGCTATCATCGGTATCATTCTTTATATTGATGATATGTTCTGTAAGTTTAATGCTGTCATCAGTACAGATATTGACGGTGTATTGTTGCGTTACAGTATCATTGTAATCGGAATTTATAGCTGCATTTAGGGTAATGATTTCATTGTCCGAGCACATGCAATTTGAGCCATTGGCATTTGGTACTGCCGATATCGCAATGATAGCCAATATAAGTTTATTGAAAATGCCGGATATGCAGGAAATGTAATGTTCCATGATTAGCAAATATAGTCATTTTTCAATTGCGATTTTGATTTCTTCGGAAAAGTTCAATCCCGTCAATTCGGCTTCTTCGATGGCATTCTTTAGCCTGTCGCTCATGAAATAATAGTATGCATTAAAATATGGTATCCTGAATACATCCAATTGCGTCGGGAAGTCAGATGATAAGATTAATTGTATCGGTTGTGTGGAAAAATAATTTTCATCTGAATCCCACATCATGTCTTTAAAATCACTTAGCGATTGATAATCTTTAAAACCGGTATATCTTTCTTTTGTGCAGTTGTTGACTACATCCACCTCGAAAATGCATTTTGGAAAATCAATATATTGCATTATCGGATTTGCAATATATAAAAAGAAAAGTTCTAATGGATTGTTGCTTTTGTAGACAGTTGCCGGGATTACAATATGTTGGCCCAGATTGAATTGCAGCATTAAATCCAATGCTGTTTTATCCATAAGTAATAACTTGGAAGAAACGTGACTTATAAAGTTGGTAAGCTTACAGCGGTAGTAAAATTTGTATCCATCCAGTTTTAGTTCGAATGGTGGCAGGCATTCCTTTTTATTGAAGTATTCATCAAAATTATAGAAACGTTCCTCATCCTCTTCCGTGATACCCTTTACAAAGGAATGGCATTGAGGATAAACGGCTCCGATTATTTTTTCATCGGCACTATTTGTTACTGTGTAGTATTTTGTCATGGTTTGTTGATGCTGTGCTTCGTTTTTTAATTTCCATTGCTATGATATATGCGTGTTACTTTGGATTCGTTGTATTTATTAATATCCGTGACGGTAGAATGGTATGGCGTATTCGCGCCAATTGGCAAAAAGGAATGGAGGCCGCCGTTTATAAGCTGCTTGCGGGATGAGTTTTTTCCTATCAGCTGATGGATATGATTCCACTATGGGAATCACTTTATGATTCAGCAAACTAATTGAAGTGCTATCATCATATTCTAATACGATTGCCGCGTATGTGTAATAGATGCGGAATTTAGCAATCCATGATTTACGTCGTTCGGTTGAAACTATTCCATCCTCATCAAATTTTGCTGTGGGGAAGTTCTTTGCAGAGTCAATTATCTTCATTAAGATACCTATGTCAGGATTTTGTGGCATTTTTGACAAATCAGAATCAGAGAGTGAAATAATGGTGAATATTGTTGAATCGTTTACAAAAATTTTACCGAACTTACCGTCAGAAGCAAATGATATGGACCTATTATCGAACTCGTAGGTTTCAATGGTGGCAGGATATGGGTACAGAGTTGTTCTATCAGGAAATAATTGATAGCGGGAATAATGAATATGTCGTCCTAATGTATCCAATATCTTGCGGTCTACGATATAATTGTCCAATACCCTTGAAGGAAACAGCGCGCTTATTGAATCAGGTGTTGTGGCGTTGTGATCATTACTTTCACTAAAGTCAACCTCAACAGACGATTCATTGATATTGTCATCGGTATGTTGGGTGCAGGAGTATACCGTGGCTATACAAATGGCCGTTGTCAACAGTAGTTTAAGTCTGTTGATGTCATTGACATACAGTTTCACAATATTCGATTTAAGCCGGAGATGCATATTGAAGATTTGTTATGATTTATCACCATTATCCGATTTTAATATAATCTGTGTGTCTACAGGAAATGTACATGGCTGCGTCGTGGAGCAATCGGTATTTATTTCAATTATCTTAGGTATGAATGTGCCATCTGAGTACTCAAAAGTCCATTGACTTTGGGAATCATCTTGAGCTATAAGAACGTCATTTTGGTTAGCATAAGCAGATAGGGATTCATACAGATTGTGGATAGTAACCGTATTATCAGTCAAAACTGCTAATTTCTCCAACATGGAGGTATATAAATCCAGGCTGACATGCACATTATTGATAATGGTAACACCATTACTGTTTCTAAAACTATCTTTGGTCGCAAGCTGTAAAATTCCAAGGGATATCTCCTTGTCACCGGTTTGGAAGACAATCACAATACCGTCTGTGGTGCCAATACATGACATGTTTTCTGCAATAAACCGGTTTGCTATATGATTAAATTGAGCATCCCGAATTGAATATTCAGGCAATGTAGCACAAAAATTTTGCGCCGAAACATTTGTTGCGACCAACACTATAAGAAATGTCAGTTGCTTAAGAATTTTATCAATATAGTTGTGGCATATTCTCATAATCGTCAAATATAATCAATTTAGTTATATGTACCATTCTGCTGAATGTAATTCATTGAAAGTATGCAGACGCAAATTTTATTAGATTAATCCACGCGTTTGAGTTTAATGTTGCCGATGGGGACTTCAATGAGGGAATCCGGGATGCTCCGGTCGTAATAGTACAAATCAAGGACCAAAGTATCGGGGACACTTGTAGTCTGTTTAGAAACGGCATACTGAGGGAAAGACCCTCCGAGTTGTTTTATATCCCATTTATAATATGAACGAGACCTTTTGATTGAATCATCAAAAATTACAACAACACTTCGATAATCATCGAGTATTTTATATGTGTACGGGATGTCCTTGGATTTTTTATTCTGGAATTGGAGATATTCGTATTCAGCAAAAGCTTCTTTAATCGGCGGTATGTAAAATGATTCACTCGGATAAGACAGGTCTCCCGAAATTAGTTCATATCGGCATATATATACCCCCATCTCTTCAGATTCAGCAATACTGTGACTGATATATGAACTACTCCATGAGGAACGGAATGGGAGAACCCCTGTCCATTCCAATATTTTGAATCTAAGGCCTATTGCAATAATACAAATTGCCAGTGCCGTTAATATCGAATCAATTTTGTAATTTTTCATGCCGTTTTCCTTTTTGTAATCAGTTGGATAAGGGTCGCCCTGATGGTATATATGAAAATGAGGTTAGTATGTCGGAATAAGTTATTCGGCAATACAGTCCGCTATTTTGGTTAATCCACGCGTTTGAGCGTTATTGTACCTGCCGGCATATAGACATCGCGACCTGGTTTGGAACCATCCCAATAGTGTAGCATTTGGATACTAAGCGTGTCGGGTGCATCTTTCCATATAGCGCTATGTAAATTGGGATAAGTGCCGCCGAACCATGAAATTTTCCATTTTTTGTGATAATCGAGGTTATTTCCCTCATTATTGAAAATGACACATATCTGACATCTATCTTTAATCTTATATCGTGGGAATATAAAATCGATATTGTATATGTTGCATTTTTTGTACCGATGTTCCGCAAAAATTTCTTTTATTTCAGGTATTTGGAAGCTGTCTTGATATGGCATGTCTGTAGAAACTATTTCATAACGGCATATGTATACCCCGATATCCTGTGATTCGGATATGTCCTTGCTGTAACAATAATCCCTTTCGGCGCCACTCGATAATATCAATACAACCGTTAATAGTAAAATAACGGATAAGAGACCGATTCCTAATGTATATATTCTTTTTTTCATATTCCAATAAGATTATTTATTCGGGAAATCTTGAACTGATTTTTTCCGACGATAGCGTGTCAGAATCCATGCGCCTGAGTTTTATTGTACCCATAGGTACTTCTATGATTGAATCAGTGTGGTTTCTGTCGCGATAATATAGCTCCAATGCGATGGTGTCTGGAATTTCCTTTGGTTGAAAACATTTGAAGTAGCATGGGAAACTTCCGGCAAAATTTCTGATATACCAGTCATCAACGGATTGAGCTTTCCTTATTGAATCATTAAAAATAATTATGATTTCTGTCGCATTGTTTTTTAATTCGTACCAATATGGGTCTTTGTCAGAATCGGTATTACGATGTCGATAATATTGCCATTCAGTGAAAGCTTCTTTAATCGGCGGTATGTATAAAGATTCACTCGGATAAGACAGGTCTCCCGAAATAGTTTCGTATCGGCAGATATATGCCCCCATCTCTTTAGATTCTGAGATACTGTGACTGATATATGAACTATTCCAACCTTTGTCAAGTTTTGTATCAGTCCATACCCACAATTTTATAACTATGCCCAATGCACAGATTATAACAACCAATGTTGTTAATACGGTATCGATTAGATTTTTCATACTGCGTTACTTTTTGATTAATCTTCCGGGATTGTTTTTTGCTATTCGTTTAAATATATAATTAGGACCTAATGTACGTGATATGACATGATGAGGATTCCTAAGTTTTATTGATATATCACACCCTATGGCAAAATCAATAACGGATGCTCGTCCGTCGTTTTTCCCAATCGCACGCAGTCCTGTCTGGACTAATTGTGCACAATTTGCTGTTGCTACGTTATAATAATTTTTGTCTATTTCTGCTTTTACGGCATCTCTAACGGTTTGGTCCTCTTCCTTTGTTGTGGGAATTACATACGCTTTAGTATATTTGGTCTCATCATTGTCCTTATTTTTATCACTGTCAAGAAATGCTTCTGGAGAGGAGTAATTGCCGACCGCTTTATCATCCTTGTCTGGAGTTCCCCAAAAGCCACAATTTTCATCCGTACCGTTTTTGGAATATAGTGACCATGTGCCATCTTCGTTCTGAATAAGAATAGCCATGTGGCCTGCATAACCAGCGCCACTCGGTTCTGATAGTACGGTTATGCTGTCACCATGAAGGTCGATGTTGCGGAATGGGTTGTTTGCGCAATAGGCGTATGGGGAGATGTCGTAATATTTATAGCAGAGGGGATCCATGCTTCGGAAGCGGGGGAGGAGGGGGGCGTAGGCGCGGGCTTCGAAGTCGAGGAGGTCGAGACCGGAGGTGCGGTCGAGTTCCTTGC
>OFFB01000276.1_pt1 | contig 54312 bp, 45 predicted proteins | sample 1521281 | NCBI WGS metagenome assembly OFFB01 (sample SAMEA3504109, study PRJEB24116) | mouse gut metagenome | biome: mouse gut; feature: mouse-associated habitat; material: faeces | place: Denmark | collected 2011
GATCAGACTGCAATATCATCTCACCGACAAGGCATGGCTTCTGCCTCCCAATATGCGCGCCATGGCACGGTTCATGAATCTTCGTGAATGGGTCACTTGGGGTCAGAAAATGCTTGGTTGTCTTGATTCCCTGGATGACGACACGAAGGAAGCATATTCCTTTCTTCTTCAGTATAGAGACCTCATTGAAGAACTTGGTGTCTGCGTCGAGTCCGTAACCTATCTTGAGACTCTTTGCAAGTGTGAAGGGTTCGGACTCAGAACCAATGCACTTTGTCAGTACTATATCATCCGTAATCTAATCGGCAACGCCTCCAACAGGCGGGCTTGTGTCGGACTCAGGATGCTGGATTACTTCAAGGCGCAGGCAGCTGTACTCAATGGCAGCAAGCAGATACGCAACATTTCCTCAGACATAATTGAATCTGATTTCGGCATATTGAAATCAAAAGTGTCACCCAACAAACTGTATGGGTTCACGCCAATGATTCTGATGCTGCCGTTATATCCAAAAATCGCTGTCTATTCTGACGCTAAAAAACAAAATTTCAAAGTACGCTTGGCCAATGTTAAACTTAAGGACATAGATCTCTGGGCCAAGGAGAATCTATCTCCGAATCGGGTGGCTTTGCGCTCCAAGACACTCAATAAAGCGAGCTAATTTTGGAACATAGAACTGAACACCCTAATTAATTATTAAATTTTTTAGGTATGAAAAAGATTATTTTGATGGTAGTGATGTCGGTGATGACACTGACTGCCGCAGCTCAGAATTTGTTTGTAGGTGGTTCGGTAGCCGCATGGCGCAACCACGATGACAAAGTGACTACTATCACGATAGCCCCCGAAGTCGGCTACAACCTCAACAGTAACTGGGCAATCGGTACAGTACTTGGCTGGACCAATATCCATCGCTCGGAAATCACAGGCAACCTCGTTGACTTCGACCCGTACGCACGTTACACTTTCTTCAAGAAAGGTATGGTATCACTCTTCGTTGACGGTGGTGTCGACCTTGGCTTCGGTAAGGTGTCATACGACGGCGAGGACAGCGATACAGCAGTAAAATACGGCATCGGTTTCAAGCCGGGCATCGCTTTGGCGCTCAATGACCGTTGCAGCATTGTGGCACATGCAGGATTCCTCGGCTACCGCGGCACCAACGATGCAGCCAAGGACCTCCTCGACAGCCACTATGAAGGCTGGGGATTTGACTTCTCGGGCTATAACCTCTCATTCGGTTTCTATTACAACTTCTGATCGCCACAACATTGACGACAATACAAAATGGGGCGCACCTTCCTACATGGGTGCGCCTTATTTTGTATAAGCGGAATGGAGCGGGGGCGTCTCGCCCCCGTGGTATTACTCTTATACACAGAAAGTTACTACGGGGCGAGACGCCTCCGCTCCACTCAACTCAGATTAAGTTAATAGCATTGGGCTGCACCCCGGTGCAGCCGCAAAGCAGCTGATAATCAGCTCTTGCTATCGGCTGCTCCGGGGAGCAGCCCTACATCATGTGACCGTTAACATTAGTTCAGTAACGCTCCGGCTCCATTAAAACACCATTGTTGCGGACTGTAAATTATAGTTATGACATCACCTCTGGCCGTAATAGAAATCGGAGCCGCCTGAGTGTCAGGCAGCTCCGATTATCTTTGCTTAGTGTCAGCAAGCGATTAGCCCGGAATGATTGCTTCAGAGGGGCATACTTCAGCGCATGAACCGCATTCGATGCAAGTGTCGGGATCGATGTGGTAGATATCGCCTTCAGAGATTGCCTCTACGGGGCAAACGGGTGCGCAAGTGCCGCAAGCTACACATTTGTCAGTAATTACGTAAGCCATAGTTGTTTTGGATGTTAGATAATTTATACTTAGAAGTCTGTAGTTGTCGTGATTGACGATACAAATTTAAATGTTTTATTTTGAATTATCAAAGAAAAAGTCCCTCTTTATTGTCAAGTGGGTCATATTACTTTGCATTTTGGGTATCCTAATTCTTATTCAGGTATCGTCCCTTGCCGCGGGTGGCTTTGCCGTATTGCACGGCGGCGACGGGGCATACGTGGTAGCAGCGCAGGCACAGCGCGCAGTCATTGCCCCAGCACGGGCGCCGGCTGTCGTCCATGGTGATGTTGCCGAGCGGACAACGGCGTGAGCAGAGTCCGCATCCCGTGCAGTCGGCCGTGGCGTGGAATGGCTTGGGGCTCATTGCGAAACGCCTGAACCACGGATATATCACATTGCTTTTGAACCATGCGAAGCGTCCTTTGATGACATCGTCGTCCGTTTCGCCGTTTTTGATGCGGCGTGCGATTTCCGCGACACGTTGCTTCGACGCTTCGAGTTTTTCCCGTGCCAATGCTTCGGGGTCGACGTCAAATCCTTTCATCAGCGTGTAGGTGTTGGGCATTATGACCGTCGATGCCGATGCGGCAGTCCATCCCCGACGGTCTGTCAGTTTTCTCCATTGTCGTGCCGTCAGCCCGGCATCGTCGCCGCATGTGGCAACCAGATGGTGTTTCGCCGCCAATATGCCGTTCAATTTGGCTTCCCGGATAAATTTCGCGACCACGGGAGGAACTCCCCAGCTGTAGACGGGGAATACCCATACTACGGCCTTGCAGGGTTGCTTGGCCTTGATTTCTTTCTTTTTGAGCACTTCGCCGCACATCTCCACGACATCATCGTCGCCAAGCAGCGATGACAGTCGCACGGCAACATCGCGGCTGTTGCCCGTACCCGTAAAATATATTATCATTTTCCCGGTGTATAGAATAAAATTATCGTATGACGACCTGCGTGGCGCCGAAGCCGTATTCACGGAACGAAGCGTCGCTGACGTCGTGCCCTTTGTATCGGTGTGTAAGTTCCTTGAGTAACGCCTGACGCAGCACGCCCTCGCCTTTGCCGTGGATAAATACTATCTTGCGTCCGTGGTTATGCAGATTGGCGTCCATCACTTTGCGGAATTCGTCAATCTGGCGGTTGAGCATGTCGGCGCGGCTGAGCCCATGGGTGTTGTCGAGCAGTTCGGTGATGTGGAGGTCGACCTCGAGTATATCGTTCTTCGGAGGACGTGACGATTTGGAAACATTGCGCCGGGTGTTGTCAGCGGCATCGTTTTTCTCGCGCATCGCATTTTGCAGTTCCTTGGGGTCAACGGTTATCACCGACGGCGTGCGGTCATCTTTCATTATGTCAATAGCAATGACCGGTTCGTCAAAATATGGATTGCTCTTGAAGCAGTGAAGCCTGAAGAATTTCGTATTGTCAATCTTCGTCTCGAACGATACCGGAGCCTTGCACTCGTATGCCTTGTTGTCCTTGTAGGCGATGAACTGGATAAGCGCACGGTCTACGGCATTGAGCTGCGAGGAGGCGAAGGTGCACATCGTCAGTACGATGTTGGGCTCTACGGTGCCCGCACGGCGTAGAGTCCATCCGCTTTCATTCTCGGCGCGTGTGGCGAACGTGAAGCTGATGAAATAGTTTGAGTCGTTGACGAGCACGGCGTCAAACTCCGAGTTGGACAACGATTTGAGGTCAGTTGCCTCGAACGCCATGACGAGGTTAATTCTGTCGCCGCCGGGAGTCTCTATCCTCGGCAATTCCGGCTCCGGTGCTGCCTTGACTGAAGGTGCTGCCTGCTGCGGAGCGTTTTTGGCTGCCTGCGCGGCATTTACTTTTGATGCGGTTGATGCCTCCATCACTACGACACACTCGCGCAGCAATGCCGGCACCTCAAATCCGTCCTGGTCCTCCACATGGGCTATGCCGTTTTCGATACGGACAATACGGCCTCCGCCGGTGCTGTTGAGAAATCTAACTGTATCGCCTACTTTTGCCATTTTATTTCAAGTTTAAATTTACATGTGTTTGTGCTACATCTTGACCCTGTCGGGGTGCGATGCTATGAATGATTTCCACGACGAAGCTCCGCGTGCCACGGCCGGTTTTGCCGATTCATAGAAATGGCAGAGTGCGGCACCGAGAGCGTCGGTGGCGTCGAGCTGCGGCAGGAGGCTTGCGTCGGGTATGTCGAGTATGCGACGGAGCATCTCCTTGACCTGCTCCTTTGACGCGGCGCCGTTGCCCGTTATAGCCATCTTGATTTTGCGCGGCTCGTATTCGGTTATGGGCACGTCGCGCGACAGAGCCGCTGCCATAGCCACTCCCTGTGCGCGTCCGAGCTTGAGCATGGACTGTACGTTCTTGCCGAAGAACGGGGCCTCGATGGCCATCTCGTCGGGAAGGTACTGCTCAACGAGGCCGAGGACGCGTTCATATATGCGGCGCAGGCGCAAGTAGTGGCTCTCGAACTTGTTCAGCTCGATGACGCCCATCGCTATCAGGGCCGGTTTCTTCCCCCTGATACCGAGTATGGCATAACCCATCACGTTGGTGCCCGGGTCGATACCTATTATTATCCTGTCCCATTCCTTGAGGCTGATGTCCATAGCCGTGTGCCGTGAGTTGTTTCTCGTTTATATTATACGCATCGGAGTGGTGAAGTACACCACATTCTGTCCGTAGCGTCTGTGCAGTCCGTTGAAAAATTCCTGACCCTCATGCTGAAACCATTCCATTGCCTTGTCGAGGTCGTCGGCTTTGCCCTGCAGCGTGAAGCTCATGCAGTCAGGGTCGACTTCCACAAGTATTTCCGCCATCACGATGTCGGTGAAAAGCGATGATCCGGCCATCAATGGCATAAGGATAGTGCGCACATCGCCGATTATAGCGTCGGCAATCGGCTTGGCGGCATGAAAGGAGGTGTTTATCAGATGCATGATAAATGTTGTTTAACTGTTATTTCAGAAGCAGGGAGCCGTCGCCGTAGCTCAGAAACCGGTAGCCGTGTCCGAGTGCGAAGTCGTACATCGGGCGCCAGTCGCCGCCGGTGAATGCCGATACGAGAAGCAGCAGCGTGGAGCGAGGCTGATGGAAATTCGTGACCATGCCGTCGACCACGCGATAGGTGTAGCCCGGAGCGATGATGATGCGTGTGGCCGAAATGAGCACGTCAAGCCCGTTGTCGTCGAGCCACTTCAATATCTGCCTGAACGCTTCGCTGCGCGACAGAGCGGGGTGGGTGTCGGAATACGGATACCATTGCGGCACCTCTCCGGGAGTCTTGCCCTCGCTTATAAGGCAGCCTATATGGTAGAGGCTTTCGAGCGTACGCACCGAAGTCGTGCCTACGGCAATGATTTTACGGTCGGTGGCGGCGAGTTCGGCTATGAGGGAACGGTCCACGGCAATCCATTCGCTGTGCATCACGTGCTCGCCGATGGTATCGCTTTTGACCGGCTGGAACGTGCCGGCGCCGACGTGCAGCGTCAGTTCGCGCCGTGGTATGCCGCGTCGCGATATGCGGTCGAGCAGTTCGTCGGTGAAGTGCAGTCCGGCGGTGGGAGCGGCCACGGAGCCTTCTATATGGCTGTATACGGTCTGATAGTCGGTGCTGTCGGCCGCTTCGGTAGAGCGGTTGAGATAGGGTGGGATAGGTATCTCGCCGGCCGAGGAGATGATTTGCGAGAATGTGACGCCGCTGTTGTCCCAGCTGAATTTTACCACCGACGTATTGTCGTGGCGCGACATCCGTTCGGCAGTGAGGGTTACAGCCGCTCCGTCTATGATTATGCGTGCCGAAAGTGTCCCCGCTTTCCATCTTTTGGAATTGCCTACGAAGCATATCCATGAACATTCCGCTGTAGAGGCGAAATTGCATGCGTAGTCGGCGGGCGTGTGCGGTTCGAGGCAGAAAATCTCGATAAGCGCGCCGGTGCTGTCGGCGCCTTTATGGAAGCGCAGACGGGCGTTGATTACGCGGGTGTTGTTGTATATCAGCATCGAGTCGGCCGGGAGCAGGCTGTCGAGCTCCGAGAATATATGGTCGGAGACGGAGCCGTCGCCACGGCGTACAAGCAGGCGGCACGCATCGCGCTGTTCCAGCGGGTGGCGGGCTATCCGCCCGTCGGGGAGCGGATAGTCGTACTCCTCGATATTTATCTCTTTTACCTTGTTGTCCATCAGGAATTATGTTTTACCGGTTCAGGTTGCCTCCGCTATTTTACTTTGATACGTTGACCGACCCGGAGTTTCGAACCGTCAATGCCGTTCAGTTTCTGGAGTTTTTTTACTGTCGTTCCGTAGCGGCGGGCAATCTTTGACAACGTTTCGCCTTTTTTTACCTTGTGGTATACGGGCTTTTGGGGAGCGCTGCCGTTTTGACGGGCTTGCTGTACGGGCGTCTTTTCTGCCGGTTTTACCTCAGTATTTTCTTTCTCTTCCTCGACCTGCTGTGCGGTAGGTTTGCGTGAATTGAATGTGGACTGTATGCGGTGGCGCACCTCAAGAGCTTCAGGACTGTCGTCGGAAACCCTTACCGTGTCGGGGGTTGCCGCTGTTTCGTCGGCGACTGTGACAGCGGTTTCTACGGCTTCGTCCTCCACGTCTATGTCATTTTCAGGCATATTGTCGTCAGGGTTATCGTCGGCGGTAGCATCATTGCTGTCAGCGTTGCCGGGCTCAGCGCTTTCATTTGTATCCGGCGCGGCAAGTTCCTCAGTCACGGCTGAAGTCACGTCGGCTTCAGGCGTGGTTGTGGCTGCGATTTCCGTCGGCGTGCATTCTTCCTTGGGTTCTTCCGGCTTCAGGGTCTTTTTGGTGATGACAATTTTTATGGTGCGTCCGCGGCGTAGTGTCTTTATGCCGTTGGCTTTTTTGATTGACGCTACAGTCACCCCATATCGTTTGGCGAGCTTACTGAATGTGTCACCTTTCTTGACCTTGTGAAATTTGATTTCTTCGGTGATGATGTATTTGCCGTCATCGCTTACCTTTGACGCACCGGTGGCCGGCTCGACAACACCGCGCCTCGTATATTTCTCGGCATCGTGGGCTACGATGCTGTCTTCCGAGATGATATAGCATAGAGCCTGGTGGGAGGGGAGTACGAGAGGGTAAGCCTTTATGTCGCCGGGGATCACATCCTGGCGGTATTGCGGATTGAGCGTGCGGATTTCTTCGATAGGGATGTCGAGCACATCGGCAATCTGCTGGAAATAGACACGTTTTTTGACGTAGACGGAGTCGGTAAGTATGGGGCGGCGCGCCAGCATAGGTGATATATTATGCTTGTCATAATAATTCATCGCATAATTCGCGGCTATGAAGCATGGTACATATCCGCGCGTCTCGGCCGGCAGGTAAGGATATATTTCCCAGAAATCTTTCTTCTTGTCTTCACCGGCGCGGCGGAGTGCCTTGTTTACATTGCCCGGACCGCAGTTGTAGGCGGCTATGGCAAGGGACCAGTCGTTGTATATGTCGTAAAGTTGCCTGAGATAACGGGCCGCCATGCGCGAGGAGCATATCGGGTCGCGGCGTTCGTCGACGAGCGAGTTGATTTCCATGCCGAGTCCGCGGGCGGTCGGCAGCATAAATTGCCACAGGCCTGTCGCACCGACGGGCGATACGGCATTAGGGTTGAGTGCCGATTCCACGATTGGCAGATATTTGAGCTCCAGCGGCACTCCTTCCTGCTCAAGCGCCTGCTCGAATATGGGCATATAGTATGTCGACATGCCGAGCATGCTCTCCACGAGCGAGCGACGGCGGTCGACGTACATCTTGATATATGATTTTACTACGGAATTGAACGGCATCTCTATCACCGTGGGCATTGCCATCAGTCGCTGCACGAACTCTTCGTCGGTAGGCGTCACCGGCGAGCCAGTGCCGTAATCGTTTTTTGCCAGTTCGGTATAGTTCTGCATGTACCAGTTCTGCATCATCAGGTGTGTGTCTGCCTCGAAACTGTGGGGGTAGACAATATGCGGGTCGGTGATGGTGTCTCTCACCGACAGGATGTCGGCTCCTGTAGCTGCTGCGGCGGTGAATGCTACGAGCATTGCCGAGGTTATGTTCCGTAATATCTTGTTTATCATGAGTGGTAGTATTGTTTATGCGTATGGTTCAAGGCATATCAGAAAGTTATCGCCCATTGCAGCCCCATTGACGGCAACCGTGTGCGTCCGTCCTGTATCAGTGACGGATATACCTCCATCGACAGGTCGGGCGATATGTCGAAATGGGCCAGCGAAGCATCGACGTATGCGTCTACGATTGCAACCAGATACAACGCCACCATGCCTATGATACAAAGGTCGCGGTTGCGGCGGAAGTAGTTTTTGCGCGAGCGCAATATATTTGTGAGCCATGTCTTGTCGAGGTCCTCCTCCTTCACGGTCGATGGGAAGAAATCCATGTAGCTGCGTGTGGTGGGGTCGTTGTCCATTATGTCGGCGTATGCTTTGGTATAGTCGGTGAGCATGCCGTTGTTCCAGCTTGTGGCGTAGCCGAGCCCGAGGTATCCGCCGACAATGAGCGGCAGTTTCCAGTAGCGTCGGTTGTATACCTGTCCGAGTCCCGGAAAGAGTGCGGCAAGCCATACCGCTTTGGTCGGATTGGGATTGAATTCAATAGTCCGCGGTACCCATTCGTCGGTTATTTCGGCAATGGAGTCGGGCAACGCGGCATTTACCACTTCGACTGTATCGACAGGTACGAACTTGACGCGGTCATTTGTCGTTATTATGCGTTCACCCTCTATTTCCGACCCGGCCGGCAGCGGGGTTTCCCCGACGGGAATATCCTGCGGCAGCGGGGTATCGTCATCGTCGGCCGAAGCAAATGCAAAAGAATTTGAAAAAAGGTTAAACGGGAACAGCAACAAGGCCGCCAGGAACGACAATAGCGCTTTCCGGCAGCCGGTGACTGTAAATTCTTTTGTTGTGGCTTTATCTTTTCTCATTGCGTAAATGGCTGAGTGATAGAAAAATGCTGCGATAAGGCTGCATTTCTGACGACTCATGCCTATTGTTCTTTTGATTTCAGACTATCAAAGATAGTAATTAATTTGGCAAGTTCGTCCTGATTTTTGAACGGGAATGTGATTTTGCCTTTGCCCGAGTTATCGCACGCAAACTGTACGGGGGTATTGAATGTGGATGAGAGCTGACGCCGCAGCATCTCGAAATCGCGGTTGGACGCAGTTTTTGTTTTCTCCTTCTTCGGGGCGCTGTCGGCAAGCTGGTAGGCTTTTGCAAGCTCCTCCACGCGGCGCACCGACAGTCCCTGGCGTATAATCTCGTTGTACAGTTTCAGCTGCAGGGCCGGGTTGTCGATTGACAGCAACGCGCGTGCGTGACCCATGTCGAGGCGTTTGTCGCGCAATCCGAGCTGCACTTCGGCCGGCAGCCGCAACAGCCGCAGGAAATTGGCTATCGTGGCGCGCTTCTTGCCGATGCGTTCGCTTAGCCTCTCCTGTGTCAGATTGTATTGGTCGATAAGTTTCTTGAACGTCAGCGCAATTTCGATGGCATTGAGGTCCTCGCGCTGTATGTTCTCGATGAGGGCCATTTCGGTAAGTTCCGAGTCATTGGCGGTGCGTATGTAGGCCGGTACGGTGGCAAGACCGGCCTTGATTGCGGCGCGGTAACGTCGTTCACCGGCTATAATCTGGTACTGGTCAGGACCTATCTTGCGCAGCGACAGCGGCTGTATGATACCGATTTCACGTATGGATACGGCGAGGTCGTTGAGCGCTTCCTCGTCGAATGTCGTACGTGGCTGGCTCGGGTTGGGGGTTATGGCGTCGAGGGCTATCTCGTTGATGACCGACGATCCGCGTGCGGGGACATCGTCCATGGCTATGAGCGAGTCGAGCCCGCGGCCTAATGCGTTGCGTTTGGGTAATGACATTGTAGTGAATGTGTTATGTATGGAATGATTGGCTCAGTATTGTCAGCGGTAGGGCAGCGTTATGCCTGCCGGTTCCTGCTGATAATCTCGCGGGCAAGCATGATGTGGGATGTGGCGCCGCGACTTTCAGGGTCGTAGAGTATGGCTGGCAGTCCGTGTGACGGCGCCTCGCTCAGGCGTATGTTGCGCGGTATTACCGTGTCAAACACCATATCGGCGAAATGTCCTTTCAGCTCCTCGTAAATCTGGTTGGCAAGGCGCAGGCGCGCGTCATACATCGTGAGCAGGAAGCCTTCGATTTCGAGCGCGGGGTTGAGCTTCGATTTAATTATGCGTATGGTGTTGAGCAGCTTCGATATGCCTTCGAGGGCGAAGTATTCGGCCTGCACGGGGATGATTACGGAATTGGCTGCCGTCAGCGCGTTGACCGTGATGAGACCGAGCGAGGGTGAGCAGTCGATTAATATGTAGTCGTAGACCGGTTTGAGCGGTTCGAGCAGATTGGCGAGCACGCGTTCGCGGTTAGGCTTGTTGATGAGTTCTATCTCCGCTCCCGCGAGGTCGATGCGCGAGCCGACAAGGTCGAGATTGTCGACACATGTCTTTACCTGGGAACCGTCTATGGGATAGCCGTCGACGAGACATTCATATATGGAGGAGGTCATTGAGCGCGGCTCTATGCCGTAGCCTGATGTGGCGTTGGCCTGCGGGTCTGCATCGATGATGAGTGTGCGTTTGCCTGCCGATGCAAGTGATGCTCCGAGATTGATGGTTGTAGTCGTCTTACCGACGCCACCTTTCTGATTGGCGATTGCGATAATCTTTCCCATGTGTAATTCAGATTGTAAAATGTTTCACGGTGCAAATAAACGATATTTTGCCGGCATTACAAAGTTAATAATCCTCAAAGAACCAAATATGTTGATAACTGTTGATGATTGTAGATAAGTGCCCGTGGAACATTCCGCCGATTTGACTTTTTCGCCGATATTCAGTATCTTTGTTACGGAAAGGAAAAACATAAAAAAGATTCAATTATGGAAAGACCTCTTATACTTATAAGCAATGACGACGGTATCGCTGCCCCCGGAATACATGTGCTGGCGCGCATAGCTCAGCATCTCGGTGATGTTTATATCGTAGCGCCGGCCACCCCGCAGTCGGGCATGTCGTCGGCGATGTCGGTCAATGTGCCGTTGCGCATAAAGCAGCACGACAATACCGATTACAATGACAATGTGAGGATATTCAGTGTCACGGGCACTCCCGTCGACTGTATAAAACTCGCCATGCATCATATCCTCCCGCGTAAGCCCGACATGATGCTGTGCGGAATAAACCACGGTTCCAATGCCGGTAACAATCTTATTTATTCCGGTACGATGGGTGCCGTGATGGAAGCATGCATGATAGGTATTCCTGCCATAGGATATTCGCTGATGCACCATTCACTGGCCGCCGACTTCTCGCAGACATTACCGTACATTGAAAAAATATCAAAGGCCGTGCTTGCCCACGGGCTTCCTAAAGGCGTCTGCCTCAATGTCAATTTCCCGGCCAAAGTGGCCATCGAAGGGCTTAAGATAGTGCGTTCTGCCAAAAGCCACTGGACGGAGGAATACCGCGAATACACCGACCCGACAGGGCGACCATTTTACTGGCTTACGGGAAAACAAATCAACGACGAACCCGATGCCACCGACACCGACCTCTACTGGCTCGGCCGCAATTACGCAACGGCAGTACCCGTCACTCCCGACCAGACAAACGTATCAGCCATAAAGGCAATCGCTGCGATAGGACTTTTTAGGTAGATTTTGCTATAATTTTCGTCGAAATTCGACGGAATACTATGAAATTCGACGGAATACTCTTTGTCTTCCGTCGAATTTCGACGGAAGACGATAGATTCAAACGGAGTTTACTTCTCAAACCAATTTCGTCCATCTGTCCATATCAAGTCTTCTCTTTTCATGGCTTTCAATAAATCCCCTAAACTACGAAGTTGTTGCCCTTCTGTCTTACTTGATGGTAACACATCTTTGATATATTCATAAATGCTATCCCTTTTCGCACCTTCATTGCCGGCATTCTTAAGATATTGCAGAATCATCTGACGAAGTTTCTCCTTATCCAATCCTTTTGTCTTGGTATACGAAGGTAGTTGGTGCGTATTTTTCGCAACACCTAATGAGATGTTATAGTTTGGTGCCTCTCCCTCAATCAGCCCTCTGCATAAAAGGTTTTTTGCCACATCCTCATGTATGAGCCGGCCTTTCTGCACAGCATCAAGCGAGATACAATCCCATAGTGAAAGGGTATTGTCCGTTTTCAATAAGTCAGTATATCGCTTATTTATTTCGTTGCCATAGATACGTACTACCACTTTCTTCTTTGTCGCATCAATCTCGTAATCCGGCATAGGGAAATGTCTGCGCCATTGCTCGTTAAACATCTTCTTGATACCTCGACTCACAGTATCAATCATATTGAAGTCAACCATTGCCTTGCATAGGCACTCGTTGCGGAAATAGCTCTGAGATTCCTCATTTCTCAATGCATTCTCCAATGTACCGGGAAGGAACGTACCTGCATTGGAATAATACAAGCAGCCGGGGTTCTCCACAAAGTTGATACGTTGCTGTAGTGTATAATCTTGATGTGCAATACAGTTATGGAGTGCTTCACGTATGGTGTAGTCATCATACTGTTTCATTGTATCGGGAAACAGTGTACCTCCGGGCATCTCACGCAATGTCAGGTTTTCTATTTTTGAGAGTATTTCATCTACGGTCAATATGAATGGAACAGTAAAATGTTCGTAGTCCACCACATCCTGATGAGCATCACGACGAGTCCATGTCACCTGTGCAACGGCAGGACGAAGTTTGAAGGCTGATTCATATTTACCAAGCAGAATGATGGCTGCGCGGGTAATGCCTCCATTCTTTGTTAGTCCACATTTCCCGAGGAATGTCTTTACATCCCAAGCGTTTACTTCCGTTGCAGGTATGCGACTGTGTACCTTCTTGAACATCATGCGAGCCTTGGCAATAGCGACCTCGTCAAGGTCCTCAGCAGTAGCATCGGGAACAATTTCGGCAGACCAGTCCTTTGTCATACTTATTGGCTCGTCCAGAATTACATTCATCCGTTCTGCTGTAAGTTCCACGAGAGAATCTTCTATTCTCTGCCAAGCCCTTTTGTGAGCCAATACAGGACGGCGAGGGAGATGCTTGGGAATATGGATAATCCATACCCTCTTCCTGGTATCATCTGTCACAAACTCCTCAATGAACAATCCTTCAGATGATAGATAAGTACACTGTTCTGTAAGTTTGAATGTTGCTGATTGTGGATTGGCAGGTTGTCCGTTGAAAGTAAGCCTTGAAATATCTGTCCCTACAATTTCAAGGGTATTGTCCTTTACCCCAATCACAAGATGTCCTCCCTCCATGTTGGCAATAGCCGACACGTAGGAAATCACATCATTCTTCTCGTCACCACAGAACGAGTTTTTCAGATTCTTAAATTCCTTCCACTCGCAGCAAGCGTTCTCCTGTGAGTACTCACGAAGTAGGTATTGTTGTAGTTCGAGTTCAGTCATGGTTTATTTGTTTGTAAATAAATATCCACTGCCATAATCGTCGTTATTAAGCTATGGTATATCCTAATCGGATTCCAATTATTCACTTTACACAATTGATTTCTATTTTATCGCATTACAACAAATCTTTGATATTTATTGGCATAAACATATTAAGATAATTTTAATATGTTTATTGTATTCGTGGAATTCTTTTTATTTTAGGAAGATTCCGAATAATAATTTGGTAGGTTGTTCAGTTTAATGTTCCAATTTTGAATTAGATTTATCCAAGCAACTTGTTTTAATACAGCGCCTTATGGCTTGATGCTAATCAATTTTTGAGTACAAAAAAATCATACATTCCATTGTCTATCTGGATACATCCTTTACTGGTTATCAGTAACTTATTATGGTTGGATGCTTTTGAGTTTTTGATTCAAAAACGAGACAAAGAACCGGACACCCTAATTATTAATTTGGTGTACAGCCTCTATAAGCATGGTGTTTCTGTGGATTTTGCCCTACATGCCGATGACTCAATATCATCGGCTTTATCGGATTATATGGGGCTGTGTCATGACGCGTTACATTATGCTGTCGTTTTCGGCGTCGAGGAGACGGGCGCGGATGCAGTCGTCGTAGTAGTCTATCAGCATGCAGTCGTCGGGGAGATTGCCGAATTCCGTCTTGTTCTCTTCCGAAAATCCTTTCTGGCCGAGTATGAGCACACGCCATACCTGTTCCCTGACGACAAGCTCTTCCATGAACTTTTTGTCATGCTTGAGTTTCTGGTACTCCTGGGTGAACCGCAGAGGCTCGGTGATGCCGAGCAGGGTTTTCATACGGCCTTTGATGTCGCCGAACAGCATGCGGGTGTTGTTGATCAGCGTGGAGTATTGTTCGGGCGTGAGCGACCCTCCGTTGGCGTCATATTCCTTTATGAGGGTCTGCATTTCGGCGGTATTGAATGTCTCTTCCTCCTTGTCGCCTTTCGAGCATGATGTGATGACTGCGAGCAATGCGATTGCGAATAACGAAAGCAGTTTTTTCATTGACGTAATTCTTTAGGACAATATTCTATGGACGGCGTGTCGATGGCTTCGCGAAGATAGTTTCTGACATCATTCCAGCGGTAGAATGGGAATATGTCGCTCGGCATGTCGATGGCGATTTCTTTCTCGTTCATCATGAATTTTACTATGACGTCGCCCTGCTTGTTCTTGAAAAACACCATCTGCATGTTGGAGGCCATGGGCGAGATGTTGTATGACTGCCATACGTCGGCTATGTCGTCGAGGCCGACCGAATAGCCGTGACAATCGGTGAAACGCATCAGCGCGGCGAGGGGCACGATGTTGCCGTCGTGGCCGAAGCGTAGGGTGGCGCCGTGCTTGCCGTTGTTCACGTAGTCGTCGGCAGTGTTGAGGATGTTGCGCATGAGGTTTTTGGCGTTGTCGACATTGAGGCCGTCGCTGCGCGGATAGCTCGAATTCTTGATGTAGAAAGATGCGTTGACTGCTTCCCACAGGTCGTACAGCTCGTCGGCAGTGAAAAGGCTGAGAAAATCGGCCTGCGTCTCCATGTTCTGCATGTCGACGGCAATCCAGTATAGTCCCCACATCAGCTCGTCGGTAAAGATGTTCTGTGTGATATAGCGTTCGTCGTTGAAAAGCGATGACATCAGACGGTCGGGATTCACTTTCCCCTCGCGCCATTTCTCGTATTCCTGTTTCCAGGGGAGACGCCCCTTGTTGTCGTTGAACTCCCACGACGGCGGTTCGCTGTAGCAAAGATACTTCATGTTGCGGGCATTCGACTCTTTGGGGATGACGAGCGACTGGTCAAGTTCTTTCAGTCCCTCGATGAAATTGAACATGGAGTGCGCGCAACGCATCACCTGGGTTGAGGCGGCCGTGATTTCGGCATCTTTGGCGAATGCCTGCGGATAGGCCCTGTACATGCGCTGTGCTATGTCGTGATGCTGACGTGCACCGAGCGGCGTCAGTTCGCCGCCGCGTCCGTCGGCCTCCTCCCATACATCAAGTAGCTTTGTATACGTATCCTCTCCGAGCGGCGACAGCTTGCCGGCGTCGTGGGCCTTGCGCATCACGTCAATCACGTTCCTGTAATCCTGGTCGGCTATGAGGTAGCGCGAGCCGTGGCGGCCGTAATGGCTCACATAGAATGGTGTATAACCCTTGGGCGCGGGAGTGTTGGCGCTCTCGGTCACCGGATAGGCATAATATACGCCACCCGCTTTTTCCGGGGTGTCGGCGACTTCCTGACGGGCTTTCTGTGAGTATCCCGTAAGACAAGTCAAGGCAAAAAGCCCGATCAATAGTCGTTTCATCATTTCGAGGGAGAATTATATGATTATGGAGAGAGAGAGGAATCGGTATTACATTATGCCGCGTTCGCGGAGTTTCTTCTGCCAAGCCCATGCCGAGCGCATTGTGTCGTCGATGGGGGTTTCGGCTTTCCAGCCGAGCACGTTGTTGGCGTAGGAGGGATCGGCCCATACTTTTTCGATGTCACCGGCACGGCGTCCGACTACTTTGTGAGGCACTTTAACTCCGGTAGCGCGTTCGAACGAATCGAGGAGTTCTTTCACTGAAAGACCCACACCTGTGCCGAGGTTGAAGATTTCAATTTTGGCGTCGCTCTTGTCGGTAAGCATGCGTTCTACGGCTATCACGTGGGCTTTCGCGAGGTCGACCACGTTGATGAAGTCGCGTATGCAGTATCCGTCGGGTGTGTTGTAGTCGTTACCGAATACGCTGAGCTCCTTGCGGATGCCGATGGCGGTCTGGGTGACGTAGGGGATGAGGTTCTGGGGCACACCGTTGGGCAGTTCGCCGATTTCGGCCGACGGGTGTGCGCCTACCGGGTTGAAGTAGCGCAGGATGACGCTTTTGAACGGTGCGCCGGCATTGATTACGTCGGTGATGATTTCCTCGGAAATCTGTTTTGTGTTGCCATAAGGCGATGTCGCTTTCTTGATGGGCGAATGCTCGGTGACGGGATTCACGTCGGGCTCGCCGTAGACGGTGCACGACGACGAGAACACGATGCCCTTGACATGGTTGGGTGCCATCAGTTCGAGCAGGTTCATCAGCGTGTTGAGGTTGTTGCGGTAATACAGGATGGGTTTCTGCATTGACTCGCCCACGGCCTTGGATGCGGCGAAGTTGATGATGCCGCGTATGTCGGGATAATCGGCGAAAAGCTTGGTCAGTGCGGCCATGTCGGTGCATGATGCCTCGACGAAGTCGGGACGTATGCCTGTGATACGCTCGATGCCGTCGAGCACATCGATATTGGAGTTTGACAGGTCATCTATGATTACCACGGGATAGCCTGCCTGCTGGAGTTCTACCACGGTGTGCGAGCCGATGTAGCCGGTGCCCCCGGTCACGAGGATGCGTTCTTTTTTGGTTGACATAAGTAATGTTGGTTATGAATGTGGTTAGTTAGGTTAATTGGTGCAAATGTAGTTATAATTGAGTTATTTACCAAGATAATTTACCCTCATTTTGCAATTTTTACAATCGAAACACAATCGCATCTCAAAGCCTTGTCCTTTGAGTGTCAGCGGTTCGGGGAGTCGGGTGTTGCCGTTCTCTTTGAGGCATGCCCCGAGCTCGCGGCGCAGGCAGTAGCGGGTTTCCATAAGCGTCAGCGGAGCGCTGCCTACCGGTTTTTTCAGTTCGATTGCCGGCTCGATGGAAGTGACGCCGCACTCGCGGTAAAACTTGTCGGCGAGCCTGTTGGCCACATTGCTGCGGTGGGTAAGGCGTGCACCCTCCGGAGGCAGTGATTTATGAGCGACAGCCGACGGTTTCAATATCGGACGGCGCGTGGCGAGAGTGGCGGTGAGTGCGTCGGCGAGCCGTCGCCTCATGTCCGACAGCTGAGAGGCCGGGATGAATTCGTCGCCGAGGCTGTCGCTGTAACCCGCGATAGTGAAAACCGTGCCGCCCCATTTCGAGAGCTGGCGCCGGCGGTGCTCCGTCGGATCGTTCTGTGCCTTTACAATGGGCTGCTGTGCGGTGATTACCGTTGTGCCCTCGCCATCGATGGTGCCCGAAAGCGCTATCGTGTCGTCGCCGTGGCGCGTAATGGCGATGGATATAGGTATCTCTCTCTTTGCTGAGGGGCGCAAGAGCATAGCTTCGCGTTCCTTGTCGAATGAACGGTAAAGTTTTGTTCCCGCCGGGAGTGTCAGCTTTTCCGCCGGGAATATCAAGCCGCCGGCTGCGCGGTTTGCTCGGAAACCGCCCGAATGACCTTCGGGTGTGATATATGAAAGCCCGTCGCCGTTTACAAGCGTTGCTGTCAGTGTGGCTTCGATTGCCTCGGGTGTAGTCCGTTTCACTTTCCCGACATATTCACCGAGTGATTTGGGCGAGTCAAGTGTGGCGATTGATTTGGCTGCGCGTAGACGGGCGGTAGTATCGGCATGCAGGAAATAATCGGTGTAACCGCGGTTGAACGATTTCCCCAGATCGGGAGTGAATGTAGCCCTCACGATGCCGCGCGAGGCTCGGCAGTAACGGTCGGGATTGGCATCTATGAGCCGGTCGAGTGCGTTCCGGTAAGCCAGTGTCACCTCCTTGACGTAAGATGCGTCTTTCAACCGTCCTTCAATCTTGAACGATGAAATGCCCGCATCGGCCATCTCGCCGAGATATGCGAGGCGGTTCATGTCGCGCAGCGAAAGGTAATGCTTCTTGCCTACGATATTCCCCTCGCCGTCGACGAGCGTATAGGCCAGACGGCACATCTGCGCGCAGTTGCCGCGGTTGGCGCTACGTCCTGTCAGCACCTGGCTCGCACGGCAGTCACCGCTGTAGCTCACGCACAGGGCGCCATGCACGAACGCTTCGAGCGGCACGTCGGTGGCGGCATGGATTTCGCGTATCGTATCTATGCCGGTCTCGCGGGCTATTACTATCTGCGACATGCCGCAATCCTGAAGCCAGCGCGCCTTTGCCGCGTCGCGCGTGTCGCACTGGGTGCTCGCGTGCAGCTGTATCGGCGGACGCCTCATTTCAAGAATGCCCATATCCTGTACTATCAGTGCGTCGACACCGGCTCCGTAAAGTTCCCACAGCATTTTCTCCACGTCGTCAAGTTCGTTGTCGTAAATAATTGTGTTGACAGTGACATAGATTTTTACGCCGAACGGTGCGGCAAATTCCACGAGGCTCCGGATATCCTCGATGGAATTGCCTGCCTTGGCGCGTGCCCCGTGGCTCGGAGCGCCTATGTATACGGCATCGGCTCCGTGAAGTATCGCCTCGCGCGCTATCTCAGTGTTGCGCGCCGGAGCAAGTAGCTCGAGCGGACGCGGTTGCTGTGTGATTGCTGTGGCTGACATACGGTTATTTCATTAATGCGAGGTCGGAAAGATTGAACGGAGTCTGCTGATAGACGTAGTAGTTGAGCCAGTTGGAAAACAGCAGGTTGGCGTGGCTGCGCCATCTCACCGTCGGCGTGTTGGCGGGATTGTCGTCAGGATAGTAGTTGCATGGTATCTTCGGATTAATGCCCTTGTCGAGGTCGCGGTGATACTCGAAGTCAAGTGTCATAGGCGAGTATTCCGAGTGGCCGGTGATGAAAAATTCCCGTCCGTCGCGCCCCATTACGATATAGACTCCGCTCTCGGGGCTGTCGGCCAATATCTCTAATCCGTTGCGTGCCGTGATGTCGGAGGGGTTGACGGTAGCGTAGCGGCTGTGGGGCACATAGAACGAGTCGTCAAAACCCCGCATAAGCTGGTTGAGCGGGTCGAGGCAGCGGTGGCGGAACACCCCTGATATTTTCTCGTCGAGCATCACTTTGTCGATGCCGTAGAAATGGTACATGGCCGCGAATGCCGCCCAGCATATATATAGCGTTGAGGTGGCATGCGTGCGCGCCCAGTCGAAAATCTCGGTCAGGCGCTGCCAGTAATCCACATCTTCAAATCTGAGGCGTTCGACCGGCGCTCCGGTCACAATAAATCCGTCATAATAATTCTGCTCGATTTCGTCGAAGGTCTTGTAGAACGCCGCAATATGTTCTTCCGGAGTATTGCGGGAGTCGTGGGCGCCTGTATCGACGAGGTCAAGCTCTATCTGCAGCGGGGTGTTCGAGAGAAGGCGCAGCAGGTCGGTCTCGGCCATAATCTTGAGCGGCATGAGGTTGAGCACTGCTATGCGCAGCGGACGTATGTCCTGCGTCGACGCACGGCGCTCGCCCATCACAAATATATTTTCTTTTTTCAATTGCTCCACCGCAGGGAGCGATTCATCTACTTTTACCGGCATCTATTATGTTCCTTTTGTTGATATCTTGTTTAATTGCATTTGTAGCATTTTACATGTACGTGGTATCTATATTCTCCGCAATATTTACAAATACTTCCTGCTAAATGCTGGTAGCCAAGCTCATGCTGTGAAATTACGTTGATTGATGCCCCATGAGGGTCATCAACATACATGGCTGTACTGTATAATCCCAACCCGTCGCACACCGGGCATGATGCCCTGTCATATTTTTTTTCTATAATCTCTTTTCTAGGGACTATTACATGACCTTTGGTATCGTAAAACAAGCCATCCGGTTTTCTGAACATAGTGGTTGAAGAAACTTTGCTGCCTCCGCATTGGGTACATTTCCCATTACCTGCGCACATGCCGCAAGGCTGATAGCAACCGAGCCCCGGCCAGTATTGTTGCCCCGTCCCGTAGCATACCTGACATTGCCCTGATTTCTGGCAAAATATGCACGGGATTTTGATGGTGATGTTTTCAACCCCGTCGGCAAACAGGGTATGGTGTATCGTCATGGTGCCGTATTTCTCTATCCATGATTTTTTATCTTTGTGATTATCAGGCGAAGGCGAAGGCTTGGGTGATTGTGACGATCCGCTCCATTCGAAATAGCCTGACTGTTTCAGCTGCCTGTTTTTTTTGTTTTTGTTTTTCGATTGTACGGTGACATAATATTTGAAAGGGGAGGTCTTGGAGATATTCCCTTTGCTTAACTCGCTGTATGATATGAACAATTCACTATTGTCAAAAGCATTGTTATTGTACGGGAGTGTGATGCTCCCGTATGTCTCGAGCGATTTGCCGTTTACTTTAATTTTGTCACCCTGCATATTGCAGATGTTGAGCATCAGCCATGCACCGGCATTATCAGGGCCGGGGACATTTACCTTGATTTTGAACAGTATGCCTGTTTTACCGTTGCGAGTGACATTGTCGGTCGCTGTCACTGTAAATCCTTTTGATGTTGAAGTTGTAGTTTTCGCTCCGACAGATATTGCACTTGCAATAATAAGCAGAATACTCAGACAATATGGCTTGAAGATATGCATATTTTATAATATATAAATCTAAGATTTCATGATTTTGTCGAGCATGGCGTAGGCTTCGTCGCGGCCGGCGTTGATGAGCGCGGGGACGTGTACGTCGCTGTTTACGACGAGGCGTGTTCCGGCGTCGACAAGTTTTTTCCATTTGTCGGTGTGCGGGAACATGCGGTTGTGCTGGTGCCACGCCTTGGTGTTGATTTCGACGACGAGACCGGCGTCGGTCACGCGGTGTATGAGGTCGTCGAGAAGCGCCTGATACCACTGTTCGCTTTCGATGCCGGGCTGGAAGTAGCCGGCATTGCAGCCTACCTTGTCGAGATGGCCTATGATGTCGAATCCTCCCGTCTCGACCATGCGGCACGAACGGCTGTAGAAAGTCTCCACGACATAACGTATATCGTTGTGGAAATATTTATCCATCTTTTTACGGAAATTCTCGAAATTGCCGTCGATGTCGACATACTCTCCCGACTGGCATGGTATGAAATGTACCGAGCCGATGGTGTAGTCGAGATGCAGTGACGCGAAATATTCATGTGCAGGCCCCCACTCGTCGCCGAGATAGTCGATTTCCATCGCGCGGTAAAATTTCACACGGTCGCCGTAAGTGTCGCGTATGCGGCGGTACTCCTCGTCGTAACGGGCGACGTTGTCGCGCAGCATGTTGCACGGCGACGGTATCGTGATGGGGGAGTGGGGCGAAAATCCGTAGTGCGTGAACCCGTCTTCGACCGCTTTTCGGGCGAAGGCCTCCATGGTGGCGCGACCGTCGCAGAACTCCGTATGCGAGTGCAGCGTATACCGGCGGCTGTCGCATATATCGGCAAGTATTTCCTGTATCATTTTACGTTGCCTCCCGTTTCTGCTCTTATGACATCGTTGGCCACACGCCTGAGCTGAGCCTCGGCCTGTTCCATGTCGTCTTCCATTGTCAGTATCTCGGGGCCGACGCCTGTATTGCCGTTGCCGTATTCTATTCTCAATGCTGCGAGTCGTTTCTTGGCCTCGTCGGTAGCTTTTTTTAGGCTGACATATTGCTCCATAAGGCCGGCGGCATGCTCCGATGTGAATTGCCGGTAGGACGTGAGCACCCGGCCGTCGGGCAAAGAGAACTCGAACTGGGGCGCACGTTTCTTCACGCTCTCCTTCACATTGTCGAGAGCCTTGCGTACGTTGGTGAAATCGGCGCCGGCAGGCCATGTGTCTCGTATCGAGCGCAGACTCGCGCGCTGTGCGAGCGTCGGGTCGTCAAGGTCGACGTTGACACGGCTTTGCGACGGGATGAACATGTATATGGTGATTTTGTCGCCGAGACGGTTGCGGTCGGAGGCCCAGAATCCGGCTCCGGTCAGTTCGTCGATAGCGAGCATGTAGTCGTCGTAGGGCGAGTTGTAGGGCATTCCTATGTTCTGCGGCTGGAGGAACTCCGTGCCGTTGTTGCGCGATATGAATATGTCGAGACCGCCGAGCGACTCCTCGTTGTCTGATGCGAAATAGAGCGTCACGCCGTCGGGCATCAGGAACGGGTAGTTGGCGTCATACCCCTGGCCGAGATGGTCACCGACGCTTTCCGGTTTCTCCCAGCTGTTGTCGGCAAGACGGTGGATTGACCGCAGGGTGAATACGCTTTCGTCGTTCTGTGCGCCCCACAGCATTTCACGGCCATCCTCGGTGCAATAGACTACAGTAGGGTCGGAATAGTCCGTGCCCTCGGGGAGTATGTCGGGATAGTTGAGCGAACCGGCCTCCGGCGAGAGCCTGTATGCGTCGAGAAACGCGTCCTTGTCGACGGTGATGGAGTCGAACACCACAATCTTTTCCACGCGGTCGAGCATGGCGCGGGTGCGCGTCAGTTGCGACGATATGTCATCGGAATTATCGGGCAGCTTTTTACGTTTGTTTTTCGCTATATACGCCTTGTAGTCGTCGATATTGCCTTCTGCATCGTCGACACGATACTCGCGTATGGCAATCTCGGCAAGTTCAAGCAGTGCGTCGTTGGAACCTTTGCGGTGTGCGTCCTCAAACGCTTTAATAGCGTTGGCGTCGTCGTTGCGCGCCACAAGGCATTTGCCGCGGAGGTAGTCGATCTGTGCGTTTTTAGGCTGTGCGGCGGCCGCGGAGTCAAGAGCTTCGGTCGCTTCGTCGAGTGCCCCTCGACGTATCATCAACTCGATGTCGGCCATTGACTTACCCCCTTTTGGCGCGGCTTTCGGCGCACCGGCGACAGTCATGCCGACAGCTCCCGCAAGAGCTATTGCCGTAATATATCTGAAATAAGATTTCATCGGTCTGAAAAGTTTGATTTCAATCTACAAAGATACAAAAATACCGTCATAATCCCAAACCAATAAAAATCGCCCGCTTTTTACGAAAGTTCGTCCATAAAATGTGTATAAAATCACAAAGTTCGTACGTAAAATGTGATTACACCCACAAAGTTCGTACGAAAAATGTGATAAATGCTTTCGTTTTCATAAATTATTTTGTAGTTTTGCAGCAGGGTAACCATGAAAATTATATGGACATATTATGAAACGATACGCTATAGATGAACTTGTAAAATGGAAAGACTCCAACCGGAGAAAACCTCTCGTCATTGAAGGCGCGAGGCAGGTCGGAAAGACTTGGCTTGTCAAAGAGTTCGCATCACTATATTATGATGATATAGCGTATGTCAATTTTGAGGCGTTGAAATATCTCAGGGGCCTTTTTGCTACCGACTTTGACACGGAACGTATCATGGAGGCCATCAGCGCGGCCACCCGCAAACATATAGTTCCTGGAAAAACACTTATCTTTCTTGATGAGATACAGGAAGCGGAAAACGGAATTACATCGCTGAAATATTTTAATGAGAACGCCCCTCAGCAGCATGTAATAGCAGCCGGCAGCCTGCTCGGTCTGGAGTTGCACCGACAATCGTCGTTTCCTGTAGGCAAAGTCCAGTTTCTGACGTTGCGTCCTATGAGTTTTATCGAATTTCTCGACGCATTGGGCGAAGATAGGCTGTCGAAAATCATATTGTCGGGAGAATGGGCTAATATTGACATATTTGCGCAGAAACTTCGTGAACTTTTAAAACAATATTATTATGTGGGAGGTATGCCTGAGGCAGTGCTCGCTTTTACTGAAAACCATGACTGGGAGGAGGTAAGGCAGATACAGAAGGATATACTGAAAAGTTACGATTTTGACTTTTCCAAACACGCCCCCGCCGATATAGTTCCTCGTATAAGAATGTTGTGGAATTCTATCCCGGCACAGTTAAGTAAGGAAAACCGAAAGTTCATTTATGGTATTGTAAAAGAAGGAGCCCGGGCTCGCGAATATGAAACAGCGCTTCAGTGGCTGTTTGACGGAGGCTTGATACATAAGGTATCGAATGTCACCGCAGCACGTCTGCCGCTCAAAAGCTATGAAGATAAATCGGTCTTTAAGATTTATGTTCTCGATGTCGGTCTGCTCAGTGCCATGTCAGGTTTAGGACAAGCGACAATATTGGAAGGTAACAGGATTTTTACTGAATTTAAAGGAGCATTGACCGAGCAATATGTGTTGCAGGAATTATTGCTCAGGCATACTCCATATTATTATGCGAAGCCAAATTCACAGCTTGAAATCGATTTTTTAATACAGGCAGATGACGAAATAATCCCCATTGAAGTTAAGGCAGAAGAAAATCTGAAAGCAAAAAGCCTGCGCCAGTTCGTCAACGACAACCGTACGCAGACCGCATACCGCCTGTCAATGTCAAATTACCGTCAAGAAACCTGGATGACCAACCTCCCCCTCTACGCTGCAGAAACAATATAATATAGATTACTATTATATTTCAATCTCAGATGACTGAGTCGATGTTTATAGATTTATTTCCTGCGTTCTGCGGCTTAAAAAATTGTCGGTATTTTTGGTAATATCACTGATATTTAGTAATTTTACGACCGTAGACCGCTATGAAGAAGCCCGGTCGGGGTTCAAGTGGCGGGATGCAGACATAATAGAAAGCGTTTACTTGCGCTCTTTCTTGGCTTGTAGAAATCTGGTAAATGTTATTTTGTTTATATTTAGTTTATTGTATATCAATAAGATAACAATTACAATACCTTGCAAAAGAAACAGAATAGAAACAAAATCAATAATTTAAGCGATTCTCCGTTTTTTGTTTTTCATTTGATTTCATCCTTTTCACTTGGTCATACCAAAAGTGTTTTTCAAACCATTTTCCCGACAACCAGTCGCTCGTCTGAAAATATATTGTTGAAGCGCATCGATGAATTGTTGCAGCCAAAAGAGAAAATGACAAACCTCAGTCTTGTGGGTATATCCCTATTGGAGTTTTGTTCTTCGCAAAGGTAGCTATTTCTATCAACTCATAGGCATATGGAAAGGCAAATATGCCTACCTAAATTTAGTTTACTTTGATTTAGCATATATATAGGCTAATGTACTAAACTAAACTGAATTTTCGTCTCTTTTTGCACTTTCTTCCTAATAATCGCTCAGCCAAAAAAGAACACGGAACAGCATCGTATTTTCTCTTTTGGCTGCAATGCAACTTTTGGGCTAAATCATACTTCTGAAACCTATACGAATGGTTAGGAAACTCTTGGGTAACTAAGTTCGACATCAAAGAGATTAAGAACGATTAGAATATCATCCTGTTTTTATCTTTTTATTGCATTATATTTTATATCTTTGCAGGTAAATATCAAATGGATTAGACATGGATAAACCAAAGAACCGTATAAAAGAGGTGCTTGAAGAAAAAGGCATCAAGCAGATATGGTTGGCGGAAAAACTCGGAAAGAGTTTTTGTATCGTCAATTCTTATGTCTGCAACAGACGTCAGCCGAGTTTGGATGTGCTGTTCGAGATTGCAAATATCCTACATGTTGATCCGAAAGATTTAATCATCAGTAAATAAGCCCAAACATATGAAATTATACGAAATTCTCAAAGGCTCCGAATACAGTTTGGATATGTTCAGTCAAGAAGTCATTGCCGAGTTGGAGAACCGGATTATTGAACGGATCGACAAAAAAGGTAAAACCTATCCGGTTGTATCATGTCTTGTGCGTAATAAAGAAATAAAACTGACACCGGAAGAAATTGTCAGACAACTATATGCGGCTAAATTGATAAATGATTACGGTTATCCTAAAAGCCGGTTGGCTTTTGAATATCCGATTTATTTCGGACGTGAAACCAAGCGCGCGGATATCGTGATCCGGGATAATGACGATGCTAACGTCGCCTACATCATCGTTGAGCTGAAAAAACCGAAAGCCAAAGATGGCCGAGAACAGCTGAAATCTTACACCCATGCGACGGGTGCAAGTATGGCCGTATGGACTAACGGAACAACGATAGCCTATTATCAACGCCAGAATCCGAACTATTTCAAGGATATTCCTAATATTCCCAATGTGCACCAAACATTGGAGGATATCCTGCAAACTCCTTTTACTATGGACGATTTGGTCAAAAACGACAAACTGACCAAAACAGGCAAGTCGCTTAAAGACCTGATTCTCGAAATGGAGGATGAAGTTTTGGCAAATGCCGGCGTAGATGTATTCGAGGAGGTGTTCAAACTGATATTCGCCAAATTGTACGACGAACAAATCGGAGCCACGGAGAAAGATTACAATCTCGTATTCCGTAACTCCGGACAAAGCGACATTCAATTGAAAAATAAAATCGAGGATCTCTTCCGCAAGGCATGCAGCAAATGGACTGGCGTATTTGCTAAAGATGCAAAAATAGCTCTGACTCCCCCGCATTTGTCGATCTGTGTATCTTCGCTCGAAGGCGTCAAATTGTTCAATTCCAATCTCGACGTAGTGGACGAGGCTTTCGAGTACCTGATGAGCAAAAGCAGCAAGGGTGAAAAAGGGCAGTACTTCACACCCCGTTATGTAATCGATATGTGCGTCAAAATGCTTAATCCGCAGGTGGATGAAACGATGATCGATACGGCCGCAGGCAGCTCGGGATTCCCTGTTCACACGATATTTCACGTATGGAAACAGATGCAAATAGCAGCGAATAAACCGGTAAATCATCTGTTCACGGCAACGCCGAAAAGTCATGCGGAAATCGAATATGTACAAGATAATGTTTTTGCCATCGACTTCGATGAAAAAGCCGTTCGTGTAGCTCGAACCTTGAATTTGATTGCCGGCGACGGTCATACGAATGTTCTGCACCTGAATACGCTCGATTGGGCCCGCTGGAATACGGTTACAAAGGAAGAAACATGGGTAGACACCTACAATGATGGCTTCAAAAAGTTGAAACAGTTACGTGTCGGCAATGATTTCGGACAGTTCAACTTTGCCATTCTGATGGCCAATCCGCCGTTTGCCGGTGAGATTAAGGAGGGGCAGATTTTAAGTCGTTACGATTTGGGAATGAAGAATGGTAAGACACAAAAGAGTGTCAGCCGCGATATCCTTTTCATAGAACGCAACCTTAATTTCTTGAAACCGGGCGGTCGTATGGCAATCGTATTACCACAAGGGCGATTCAACAACAGCAGCGATAAAGCCATCCGCGAATACATTGCAGAACGATGCCGTATTCTTGCCGTTGTAGGGCTGCACGGTAACACCTTCAAGCCGCATACCGGCACCAAGACAAGCGTGTTGTTCGTTCAAAAATGGGATGACGTACTATGTCCGAAAGTCGATGATTATAACATCTTTTTCGCAACCCAGCAGAAAGAGGGTAAGAACAACAGCGGCGATAAACTCTATTGGAAATCGGATAAAAGCGGTACGACGACCGATCCGAAACTCGCGCTTTGCGACAAATATGGCCACCCCATCGTATATCATGATCTGCTCGCAACCGTAAATTACAACTGGAACGAAGAGAAAAAGTGCAATGAAATAGAGCAGATTACCCCCGACGGCATTGCCGAGGCGTTTGTCGAATTCGCAAAGAAAGAACAGCTGTCTTTTTTCGCGGATGCCCCTTTGATAAAGTAAAATACGAGGCTTTATTGGAGGGGCTGGAGATAAAAGAAAAAAAGCTCTATGAAGTATTAAGTAATAAGGATTTTCGAATAGATAGTTCTTTTTACACAAAAGAGCCAAAGAAAAATCCGAATCTTATTTATGCTAAAATCGGCGAACATCTTATTTCGTCGCAATACGGTATATCTATCGAGATGAATACGGATTCTGTTGGATATCCTATTTACCGCATGAACGAGATTCATGATATGTTATGCGATCTTGATGTCGATAAATGTGCTGATATTACACAAGCCGAATACGACAGATTCGCATTAAAAAATAGGGATGTGCTATTTAATCGAACCAACTCCTTTGAATGGGTAGGTCGAACGGGCATATATTATCAAAATGATGATATACAGCGGACGTTTGCTTCTTATTTGGTAAGGCTGAATCCTAAAGACAGCATATTACCGGAATATCTGTGTGCCTATTTGAATTGCAAATATGGAGAATGGGATGTAAAACGCAGAGCAAGGCAATCAATTAATCAAACCAATGTAAATCCGGAAGAAGTCAAAGAAATTGAAATCCCGATTCTCAATATTGATTTACAACGAAAGATTCAAGAATGCTTTACGCGAGCAAATTCTTTAAAAGTTTTATCGAAAACGACCTATTCAGAAGCCGAATTGATATTGCACGAAGAGTTAGATATTGATTTGTCAGCTATGATTAGTACAACCGTAACTCAGAAACGATTTTCTGACTTTGTGAATAGCGGGCGGTTGGATGCGGAATATTATCAACCCAAATATGATAAGATAGAAACCGTCATACAATCATATAAGGGAGGAAGCGATGTCGTATCGTCTTTTTTTACACAAAATAAAACTGCATGCACATTCGACAAGCAAGTTTATAAATATATTGAAATAGGCGATATAAATATTGGCAACGGGGAGGTCAATTATAGCCTTATTCCAACTGAAGAATTGCCCGCAAACGCAAAAATAATTGTAAATAAAGGTGATTTGTTGGTGTCGAAAGTTCGCCCATACCGAGGTGCTGTTGCCATTGTCGATTTTGCAGAAAAAGATATAATTGCAAGTGGTGCATTTACCGTATTGCAAGAAAAGCAAGGTATGAAGAAAGAAGTTTTGCAGGTCCTTTTACGCACGTCATTTTATAAAGATTGGTTACTCAAGTGGAATGTCGGAAGTTCTTATCCTGTAATCAAAGATGATGATATTTTAAATCTACTGATTCCCAAAATATCCGAAAATATCCAACGTCAAATTGCCGCCAAAGTTCAGGAAAGTTTCACTCTCAAAGCCAAAAGCAAACGATTGTTAAATCTTGCCAAAACAGCTGTTGAAACAGCCATCGAACGAGGCGAGAGTGCAGCATTGAGACTATTGGATTGATAAATCAAGTATAATAAGACTCAATGAATATACTATTAGACACAAACATTGTCATTCCATTAGAAGATACGAGCAAAATACTCGATTCTTCCTTTGCCGAACTGCGGAAACTCTCCGCAGAGCAGAGCCATTGTCTGTATATTCATCCGATGCAGCTTGAAGACATTAACCGAGACAAGAATCAAGAAAGACGGAAAATCGTATTATCTCGGTTAAAGCAATATTCACAGATAGAAAATCCACCAATCTTATCCGATCAGGAATGCCATGAACTCGGTTTATCGCAATCCAACGATAATGATAAAGTAGACAATAACGTTTTATTCGCTTTGTATCGGGGTGCAGCGCACCTTCTCGTTACAAACGACGAAGGCATTCATCGGAAAGCCTCGAAAATCGGATTGCAGGATAAAGTATATCGGTTAGAACAATTTTTGTTATTACTTCGGCGATATACGACTGTCCCGTATTCTTTCGATTACACTGGTGTAAAAGAGCGCTTTCTATATGAAATAGATAGAAGCCAGCCGTTCTTTGAATCTTTACGGCAGTCGTATGACGGTTTTGACAAGTGGTTTCAGAAATGTGCCGCAGACAAGCGGAAATGCTGGTGTATCGAAGACGGGAACGGCAACATCGTCGCAGTCTGCATCTACAAACACGAGCAAGATGTTCAGCTGACGGATAACGGAGAGGTTATTCCCGGACGCATTTTGAAGCTTTGTACATTTAAAGTCGACATAAAAGCTCGCGGAAAGAAATTAGGTGAGCGACTTTTGTATATCGCATTCGATTATTGTGTAAAAAACAAGTTGGACTGGGTATATCTACATACGTTCGGAGAGGAACAAAAAACGCTTGTAGGGCTTTGTTTAGATTATGGCTTTTATTGTCTCGGTAAATACAAACAAGATGATGTTTATATTAAGCCAATGAAATTAATGGATGATGATTGCGGCAGTTTGGATTCTTTGATAAGATATTATCCCTACTTCAAGGATAATGAATCTGTTCAAAAGTTCATTATTCCTATTCGACCGCAATACCATGAAGATTTGTTCCCGGACTTCAGCAGCATGAAAGGTTCTTTGTTCGAGAAAGATCAATCGTTGTATTCTTGCCAAGGAAATACGATCAAAAAAGCGTATTTGTGTCATTCCAAAATAAAAACGATTCGTAAAGGGGATATCATCCTGTTTTACCGAAGTAAAGACCGGAAATCCATACAATGTATGGGAATCGTCGAAGATGTTCTATTTTCAGAAAATATCGACGAAGTATTTCCTACCATTGCCAAAAGAACCGTCTACAGTTATTCGGATTTACTTAAAATTCTGGAGAAAAAGACGTTGGTAATACTTTTCCGGTATATCGCTCTTGATAAAGAAATATCCTATCAACAGATTACTAAGGCCAAAGTTGAAGGATATATCCAAAGTATTAGAAAAATTGATAATCAACAATATTCAGCATTGATACATGAGAACTGAAACGATCATATTATCCATTCATCCAAGTCATATTGAAAAAATACTATCTGGGGAGAAGCTATACGAATATCGCAAGCGCATTCCTACGGATATACGACATATTGTTGTATATGCAACTGCGCCTATCAAAATGATTGTCGCCTTGATTGAGATAGATTCAATTTTAAAGGGAACGCCAGAATGCGTATGGGAAAAAACCAAAAGGCACGCCGGTATCTCGAAGGATTTTTTCATGCTTTATTTTGCCGACCATCAAGATTCTTATGCAATTAAATTTAAGACGGTATTTAAATTAGAGACACCGAAATCTTTAATGTGCTTGGATAATAATATTGCAGCTCCACAATCTTATACATACCTCACCGAGACAACCGAGGAATTGTGCAATAAGTTAGGAATAAAGTGATTTGAGATATGATGGATTTCGAAGAATACATCCGCCAAGGCGAGCCGCAAAAGCGGGAGAAGGGTTACGCATGGCAGACCGCAATAGGGTTGCAGGCCGTCGATGGCTTGAAGCCTTCCGACTACTTGATTGAGACCGCACGTAAAGATATTGAGGGCGAGATTACAATCGACGAAGCCGAACAGCTTATTCGTAGCTATTATCAATCGAAAATAGTACATACGCCCGAAGATGCAGAAATCCACGAAGCGGATATGGCATCGACCAACATCCGTCGACTTCTTACCGAGAAAACTTTTGCTTTTACACTTGTCGGACTGACATCAATTCATCGGCGGATTTTTGACGGAGTTTTCAAATTTGCGGGGCAAATCCGCGATTACAACATTACCAAAAAGGAATGGGTACTACGTGGTGATACGGTGCTGTATGTTTCCGCACCCGACCTTCGCAAAGCGATTGAATACGACTTGGAACAAGAACAGCAGTTCGACTATTCTAAAGTAGATCAAAACGGGCTCGTGAAACACATCGCCAAATTCGTATCGGGACTATGGCAAATCCATCCATTCGGCGAGGGAAATACCAGAACAACTGCCGTGTTCACGATTCTCTATCTACGTTCTATGGGCTTTGACGTAACAAACGACCTGTTCGCCAATCATTCGTGGTATTTCCGTAATGCGCTGGTACGTGCCAACTACCAAAACGTGCAAAAAGGCATCATGCGTAATTCCGAATATTTGGAGCGGTTCTTTCGTAATCTTCTATTGGGTGAAACGAATGAATTGCGGAATAGATATATGCTGGTTAATGCTCCGGAAGAACTGGCAGCAGAACAAGCACCGCATATCGACCGTACAAGTACCGAGCAACCTACCGTACAAGTAACCGAACAAGTTCGCGCTTTGTTATTAGCTTTGTCAAACGAACAATTATCGTTAAAAGTATTGATGGAGAAAGTCGGTCTGAAACATCGTCCGACATTTTTGGAGAATTATATAAGCCCCGCTTCCGAAGCCGGTTTTCTCAAGGTGCTATATCCCGACAAGCCCAATCACCCGAGACAAAAATATCTGCTTACGGCAAAAGGGCTGGCTCTATATAACGAAATAAAGAAAATGCAATAGTCTTGATAATTGCTTCCATTATGAACCTTTCCATCTTCATAGCGATATCCTTTTGTGACATTTTTATCGGATAGCTTTCGGCGGTTGGAGCTGTTTCTTACATTGGACGTTTGCCAAAGCCGATTTGATCCGGGTTTGTCCGTTTGCCACGAAATTCATTTCGGGGGAGCCTAATACCCCGTCCGACATTCGTCGTCGGGTGGGTTGCCATACAATCTGCAAGCAGAGGTAGTGAGATTGTCCAATGTCGAGCAGATTATGAAACGGCAAACGTATAGGCAGAGTGCTTTTGGCGTATCGGGAAATTTAGCCTACGCCAGTTCATGTCAAGCAGGCATCCGACAAGAGGGTGGAAGAAAGAATTTGCCCCTTGTAGCGTTGTCTTACCTGGCAAGAATAAGATTATACTTTACTTGACTTTCATGGATAAAATAGAGAGCCTTTCAAAGTCGCCATTTCTTCCTATTATCCGAGCAATAAAATTCCTGTTTTAGGCATGGTTTTGAACAACTGCACTGTTCCAATTTTCTTTTCAGATGTTTGCATGAAACGGTTTACTTTAGTTTTCTTGCCCTATATATAGAGAAATACTAAACTAAACAGAATTATATATGCCCGCGCGGGAATAAACTGCATCAGCAAAAAACATCGGGAGCCCCGCAAACTCGGTAGCTGCTTTAGTCGAACAATCCGTTCACCAGATTGACCGCATCGTCCTTTTTCTGGTTGATGATTTTGGCATACACCTGTGTCATTTTCACATCAGCATGGCCGAGTAATTTCGAAGTGGTGTAGAGGTCTGCACCGAGCGTCAGCATCATCGTTGCGAACGTGTGGCGGCTCGTGTGAAACGAGAACCGCTTATCTATTCCAGCCGCTTTCGCCCAAGGTTTGAGAAGTGTGTTTATCATCGTTGGGCTCGGCAAATCGAATACATGGTCTTCCGATGTCTTCTCTCCACGTTCCGGCATCCACTTCAAGGCTTCGGGGGAAAGTGGCAGATAAATCGGCTCTTTGGTCTTTTGCATGGATACAGCCAAACGGTATTGTCCCCTATCAACAAACACGTCTTTCCACTTCAAGCTGATAATGTCGCTTATCCGCAGTCCGCAGAAGCAGGAGAACAAATAAGCCTGTTTTACGGCCTCATTCTTCATCGGAGTAGCAATCAATGCACGAACCTCTTCGATGGTCATATACGACCGCTTACTCTCTGGTAGACGGATTTTATCCGAATTGTTGATTTTAGTAAACGGATTGACCTTTATAATCTCCGCACGTACGGCAGCATTCAAAGCTCCGTTCAGAATACGATAGTAGGTGTGAAGCGTAAAATTAGATACTTGCTTACCCTTGGGGCGATACTCAGTCAGCAGATAGTCGATGTACTCTTGACAGAACGCCTTGTCGATTTGATCCATCGTTATCCGTTCTCCGGCATAATCTTTCAGGATGCGGATAGTAACTTGGATTTGGTTTCCATCTTTCTTTCCTCGCTTCGCCTGATTCTCTTTGTAGGTCTCCATCCAGTCCAGAAGAAAAACCTTTTCACGGGTTTCGATACCCGCTTCGCCGTTGGTAAGTTGAATGATCCGTTTCGATTTGATGGCATTGGCTGCCGTCATAGTCGTTTGGTTCCGCACACGGGCATTGTTATCCGTTTCGGGGATAAGATACATCTTCAGATACTCATACGTCCGTTTACCGTCCCGATAGATATCTAAATACAGACTTTTGTTTCCGTTTGCTAAATCTTTCATCCGAAGACGGATAAGTTCTTTGACTTTTGCAGGCTTTTTTACTCGTGGCATAGTTCCTCCTCTTTTACTCGTTATTTCTGTTGCAAAACTACAAATAAAAGCCGAGACAGAGGAACAAATAAGGAACAAAAATGCACCTAAAAAGAGCCAAGCAATAATAACCAAGCAAAACAAGTGAAGATATAAATACACTGTAATCACTTATTATACAGTATATTTATTTTCATTTGATTAGTTTTTGTTTTCTTGCCCAATTCATACTTTGTAAATCTGGTAAATTTCATTCATGGTCAAGAATGAAGCAAAAAGTAGATGCCTTATGGATATGTATATTCATGCAAAATACATTGTTTGACAATAGTATTTGCTATATTCATATTCTGCGTGAGGCTTCTTCTTTTTGCTCGTTCTACCATGATGGGCAATACCAGAGCCTCTACAAGCGGAACGAGCAACCAGTACAGCTCTCACGCTTTTTTTGTTTATAACCGAATCTGAGAGACTATAGGTGATTACAATATACAGATATGCTAAAGATTTTCAATGCTGCATGTAGGATTATCCTAATTTCAATCGTTCTAACTATCCCCAAATTTGCCTTCTGTGCAACTTGGTCAGATCCTGGGAATTATGACGTTTCTTGGTATTCTGATTTGTCGGATGAATTTGAAATCTCGACTCCTAAACAATTTGCGGGATTTGTATATCTTTCAAATAATAACACCTCATTCGAAGGAAAAATTATTAACATCTGTGCGGACCTTGACATGAATGAATTTGATTGGGTTATGTGCAAAGAACTTAAAGGTGAAATTAATGGGAATGGTTATAAATGTAAAAATATTCATCACACGTATAATCCGACTTCATATAAAGAAGGTCATAATGGTGCCTTTGAAACCATAACTACATCTGGAGTTATACGTGATTTAGAATTTACAAATCTAAGTTTCAAATATAGCGACCCTAAACACAATTTTTCGAGTGGGTCGTTTTCCATTGGAGGTATTGCCGCTTTTAATTACGGATTAATAACAGATTGCAAGCTTGAAATGCAATTATCCGCTTCAATATACGCTACCAGTGCGTATGGTTCAACTGTAGTTCAGATAGGTGGAATATCTGGTATTAACCACGGCTATATAATTAATTCTACCGTAGATGGAGTCATCAGTAATACTGATGCAATTGCAAACAGTGGTGCTATTTATTATGGTGGGATTTCTGGCATAAATAAAGGATATATTATAAACTGTGTAAACAGATCAAATATATATCCGAAATATCATACTTTTTTAATTTATGCAGCTGGTATCTGCGGGAAATCTGAAAAAACGATTTATAACGTTGTTAATTATGGTAATATATGTGGAACTTATCTATTTCATGAATCCAAGCCATATGGCTGTGTGGATGGTATTTGTGCGGTATTAAATGGGGAATGCAAGAATTCTTATGTATCTTCACAAGCTGATATTATTGGAACTGAGATTCCGAAGAATGGATTAATATTGACAATCGATCAGATTAGAAATTTGGGGTATGATTTTACAACTCAATTAAACACCAATATATCACAATATTCGTGTAATCCAAAAACTTATTGGGCGAATTCTCCTGATTATAATAATAACGAACCGTTTCTACTTAATTCCCTAAATTTGAATTTGCAATGTAATAGTATTTCGCAGAGTTCAATAAACGTGGATTGCCTTCCTTTACAATTGACTTCATCTTGGATTGTAGAAAAAGGATTTGAGTATCAGAAAAGTGGAAGCACCATAGTGAATACAGTTGTTATTAAAGATACTTTCAGTGCTGAGTTGCGAGATTTAGATGCGGAGACCCTTTATAATATTAGGGCTTATATAAAAGGAAAAACCGGAACTGTTTATTCCAAATATATTTCTGTCCAAACATCTCCATTAAATATTCAGACTCTTGCCGCAACTGATATAACGCCGATAAGTGCCGTACTAAACGGGAAAATTAATGTTGGTAATACCCCAATAAAATCACAGGGCTTCTTATGGAAGGAATTAAATGGTGACTACCATGTAATATTGACTAATGGGTCAAATTTCTCGGCTAAGATTGATAATCTAAAGCCTTCTACTACTTATGTATATCAAGCCTATGCAATTGATGAAAATGATAATAGCATTTATGGAGACGAAGTAAATTTTAAAACAACTCCTGTGACTATTTCAATAGATGATAAAGCCGTAAATATAAATGATATAGTTATTGGAGGACATATCAATCTGGAGTTAGCAACAGATATATCTGTTGAATACCGCAAAATAGGAGCGGGTGATTATTTACGTAAAAATACAACGTCTGATAAACAAGGAAGATTTTCGTTGGCGATCAATGAGCTGGAGGCAGACATGGAGTATGAACTAAGAGCTTACTTTATGTATGATAATGTCACTTTATATTCTTCTGTCGAAGTAGTTCATACATTGCCAATAGAGGTATCCACGCTCATTCCATTTGTTGACAGACATGTGGAATTTTATGGAGAGATAAACGGTATTTCAAAAAACGGAGAGTTCGGATTTGAATATAGGGAAACGAATATTCCTGATATTATCCCCTCAAAATTTATAATTGGAGCGATTAATGGGAATAAATTCAATGCAGTGACATCAGATGTCGTAAACGGCATAAATTACAAAGTCAGAGCTTATTATAAATCCAAATCGGGCGTATATTGCTATGGGCAATGGATTGAGTTCCTCCCGGTAAATGTTGCCTCTATAGGCGAAATTATTACAGATGATGAAATTTCTATAAAAGCAATATATAATACGAATGGACAAAAAATATCATCTTTCGCAAAGGGGATAAATATTGTAATCTACTCAAATGGTACTTCCAAAAAAGTCATCTTAAAATAATATAGTTAGTACGCAGATTTAGTTTAATAGCCCATATTATATTGACGTTTTTTATAATCTTTAAAATACTAATATGGGCTAATTTATTTTATATTGATTATTCTTTATGAAAAATGTGCTTAGATGGATATTCCTAACTAAGTTGCATTGAATGGCGGTGGCGTCGTAAGTAAAGCTTCAGGGACAATGGCTGTCTTCGTTTTGCATTATGATGTTTTGAAATAACGATGAATAACAACTCTATTTTTAGACAACTTTTAGTAGGTGAAAGACATGTATATCATGGAAAATGATTAACTTTGCGGTAAATTTTTCAACTACACATTAATGCAGGAAAAAATCATTATTCTCGATTTCGGTTCGCAGACCACGCAGCTTATCGGACGGCGTGTACGCGAGCTTAACATGTACTGCGAGATTGTTCCCTACAACAAGTTTCCCCACGACGACCCGTCGGTAATCGGAGTGATACTCTCCGGTTCGCCTTTCTCGGTTTATGATGAAAAGGCGTTCAAGGCCGACCTGTCGAAGATACGCGGACGATTGCCTATCCTCGGCATCTGTTACGGGGCGCAGTTTATCGCCTATACCAATGGCGGAACCGTAGAGCCGGCTCCTTCGCGTGAGTATGGCCGTGCAATTCTCGCCAAAGTTGACGAATGCTCTCCTCTCATGAAAGGCATAGAGGCGGGTTCGACTGTATGGATGAGCCACGGCGACACAATCACGTCGCTTCCGGCAGGATTCACGCCCATCGCTTCGACCGACAAAGTAGCTATCGCGGCATATCAGTCGGACAGCGAGCCGATATGGGGCGTGCAGTTCCACCCCGAGGTGTATCATACTCAGGACGGCACCCGGTTGCTCAAGAATTTTGTCGTCGACATCTGCGGCGGCAAGCAGGACTGGAGCGCGGCATCGTTCATCGAATCGACAGTAAAAGAGTTGCGTCAGCAGCTCGGCGACGACAAGGTCGTGCTCGGACTCAGCGGCGGCGTTGACTCGTCGGTGGCGGCAGTGCTTCTCAACAAGGCCATCGGCAGCAATCTTACCTGTATCTTCGTCGACCACGGCATGCTCCGCAAGAACGAGTTTGTCGATGTGCTCAACGATTATAAGTGCCTTGGTCTCAATGTTATCGGTGTAGATGCCTCAAAGAAATTCTTCAGCGAACTTGCAGGCGTCACCGAGCCGGAGCGCAAACGTAAAATCATCGGCAAAGGCTTTATCGACGTTTTCGACGAAGAAGCCCATAAGATAAAAGATGTGAAATGGCTTGCACAGGGTACTATCTATCCCGACTGCATCGAAAGCCTTTCAATCACCGGCACCACCATCAAGAGCCACCATAATGTAGGCGGTCTGCCCGAGAAGATGAACCTCAAATTGTGCGAGCCGCTCCGTCTCCTCTTCAAGGACGAAGTACGCGCCGTGGGTCGTGAACTCGGCATGCCCGACCATCTCATCAAGCGTCACCCGTTCCCCGGCCCCGGGCTGGCAGTGCGTATCCTCGGCGACATCACTCCCGAGAAGGTAGCCGTGCTTCAGGAAGCCGACCATATCTTCATTCAGGGTCTGCGTGACTGGGGGCTTTATGACAAGGTATGGCAGGCAGGCGTAATCCTCCTTCCCGTGCAGAGCGTAGGCGTGATGGGCGACGAGCGCACCTACGAGCGCGCCGTAGCACTTCGTGCCGTAACCTCGACCGACGCCATGACAGCCGACTGGGCACACCTTCCCTACGATTTCATGGCCAAAGTATCCAACGACATAATCAACCACGTGCGTGGAGTCAACCGCGTATGCTACGACATATCCTCCAAGCCACCGGCCACAATCGAGTGGGAATAAAGCCGCACATCGCACATTTTATAGATAATTGTTATACAGCCGTTCAAGTCGAATATGAAGACCTTAAACGGCTGTTATTAATATAATTGCGTAATAAAGAAAACTAATCGTACCCTAAAATTGCACCCCAAAAATTTTTTGATTAATTTTGTAAAATAAAATTTTGTATAATGGCAAAGAAGAACCAATCTAAGAGACTAACACAGCAGCATAAAATCTCTCATGGTGTTGTTGGTATATTTGGGGATGAAGCAAAACTGCACGACTTAACAGTCGGTCAGGTATCGCATTTGGTTCTAAAGCAGTTGGAGTCCGATTTTCCCACTTTATCATTCAGATATAGAGACAGTATTCGCAAGGAAGAAATTAATATAGCTCTTCAGAAAATTGATAAAGAGTTAGGCCAAACTTTATTTGTGTCCAACTCCAGCATTATTCCAGATGGTGGAATAATCGAAGTAAAAGATGACAATGGGGAATGGCGCGTCATTTTGGTTTCAGAAGCTAAACATCAAGGAAAAGATATTGAAAACATTTTGGCCGGGAAATTAGTCGGAAAGAATAATAACCAAGATTTAATGGCCGCAGGAAATGCTATTGAAAGATCTCACAAAAACATTTCGGAAATAGCTAATTTTATGTTAGGCGAATCTCACTTCCCATATGTGCTTTTTCTTGAAGGCTCCAATTTTCTAACGGAAACAATCCGGATTACCCGCCCCGATGGTCGAGTAGTAGTTCTTGAATATAATTCCGGTATGCTTAATAGATTAGACCGTCTTACAGCTGCAAATTATGGATTGCCTATAAATACAAATCTATGTAAAAATAGATTCGTTCACCACAAAGACAAAACAATAATGCTTCAAGCGGCCTCTATTTATACTCAAGGTAATGGAGAACGATGGGCAACTGAACAAATGTTTAATATTATGTTAGAAATTGCCATGACATCCATACAAGTTATATATAGCGATTTGTTCTATCAGATTCAGAATAAATAATTTTTCTGTGTTTATGGCGCGAAAAGCAACTAATAATACTTTGCATAAGGCTAAGAGTTCTAAAAGTGATGAGTTCTACACACTGCTTGAAGATATTGAACGAGAACTGACTTTTTATAAAGACTGTTTTCGCAATAAAACAGTATATTGCAATTGTGACAATCCCAAAGAAAGTAATTTCTTCAAATATTTCTTCACAAACTTTGAATCTTTGGGACTAAAGAAACTTATTTCTTCGTACTATGTGCCCAATACGCAAAACCTTTTTAACGAATCTGACATTGAACATGGTGGATATATAGAATGTACTATAGAGGATATTCATACTGATCCTGCAGCGTTACAATGTAAGCAGTTTGCAGGCGATGGCGATTTTAGAAGTCAAGAATGTGTATCATTGATGAAGCAGGCTGATATAATTGTAACTAATCCACCATTCTCCCTCTTTAGAGAGCATATTTCTCAAATAATTAGATATAAAAAGAACTTTCTTGTCATAGGTAACATAAATGCTATCACATATCAAGAAGTCTTTCATTTAATCCAATCAAATAAGGTTTGGTTGGGAATTCATCTTGGAAGAGGAATCTCGGGATTTAAGGTGCCTGAACATTATGAAATGTACGGAACCGAGACACATATTGCAAGTAATGGAGATCGAATCATTGCCCCAAACAATTGTCTTTGGCTTACAAACTTAGATATTCAAGCCAGACACAATCTTCTAAAATTAACAAAAGTATATAAGGGTAATGAAGATTTGTATCCAAAATTTGATAATTTCAATGGTATTAATGTAAATAGGACACAAGATATACCTATGGATTATGAAGGAGCCATAGGAGTACCTATTACTTTTCTGCATAAATATAATCCAGCACAATTTGAAATTATTCAGTTTAGAAAAGGGATTGATGGCAAGGATCTTTCTGTTAACGGTAAATGCCCTTATTTTAGAATTTTAATAAAAAATAAGCAGCCGATTAATGCATCCATCATAAGTCTATCCTTATTTGCCTAAACAATTCAAAATTCCAGTCAGGATAAATAAAAAAAGCGGGAATTTCCCGCTTTTTTTATTTATCCTGACTGGGCGCTTTGTCTATGAGGTCCATGAACTGGTCGAGGTTGGGGGTGATGATTATCTGGGTACGGCGGTTGAGCTGACGGCCTTCGGGTGTGGAGTTGGTAGCTATTGGGTTGTATTCGCCGCGTCCACCGGCTGTGAGGCGTGACGGGTCGACGCCGAACTTATCCTGCAATACCTGTACTACCGAGGAGGCGCGCAAGGCGCTGAGGTCCCAGTTGTTGCGTATATTGGTACGTGAGATAGGCACGTTGTCGGTGTTGCCTTCAATCAGTACATCATAGTCCTTGTAGTCCTTGATTATTTTGGCAATCTTGCTCAGTATGTCCATCGCCTTGTCGCTTATCTGGTAACTGCCCGAGCGGAACAGCATATTGTCGGCCAGGGAGATATAGACCACGCCTTTGAGCACCTTGACATCAACATCGCGGAGTTCCGACGATGAGAGCGAGCGCGTCAGATTGTTGGTCAGCACCATGTTGAGCGAGTCGCTTTTGCTCTTGGCTTCAATCAGCTGCTTGATGTATTTGTTTGAAGCATTGATTTCGTCGACGAGCTTTGAGATATTGACATTGCCCTGCGAGTTGTTTGCCATGCTCTGGTTGAGGAGATTTTGCAGTTCGGCGTAATTCTTCTGCAGGTCCTCGTTGCCCTTTCTGGCGTCGGCAAGCATTGCCTGGAGGCTTTTGCCGCCCGTCTGGCATTCGGTAAGCGCAAGCTGTGTGGTGTTGTATTCCGACTGCAGCGATTTATAGTCGGCATTGAGGGCCGCATATTTCTTTTTGCTGACACAACCTGTGGCTGCCAGTGCCACGATAGCTGTCATAAGAATAATTGAACGTGTTTTCATAACTGTGCGTTTTTAGTAATTATAAAACATATACTTATAGAACATATCAGGTTAAATTTTGGTTTAGCTGCCGCGTGTAGGCAACTTTACCGCCGGCAAGTTGTTCCCAATTATACAGGAGGGAATATTTATCAGCATTCCTTATTTATGAGAGATGGCATCATGGTCTACAATAAAGCGGTATATCCTCGCCGAGGCTTCGAAGGAGGCGGCCGGGGGGCGTCGGCTTATGTCGGGAAAGAAATTCCTTATACTGCTTGCTGTGCTCGTGGGGCTGATAGTCGGCACGGGCTCCGAGGTGTTGCGCTTTTTTATCGGTACTCTTACGTCGTGGGCTTTCCGGATGATGGATATTCTTGATGCCAACTGGCTGTTGCTGTTGTTTCCGGTAGTCGGCGTGCTGCTGTGCGGCATCTATTGCCGGTATGTGGTGCGGGACAATATGGAATTCGGCTGCCAGCGCATACGCGACACTCTTGACCGACATGACTACCGTCTGCGCGGGCATATAGTCTATGCGCCGATAGTGTCGTGTGCGCTTACCCTCGGATTCGGTGGCTCGTCGGGTGCCGAGGGGCCTATCGCATACGCCGGTGCCGGTATCGGCAGTAATGTAGGCAAATTCTTCGGACTGTCATCAGGCATGCTGCGTATACTTGTGGGATGCGGGGCCGGAGCCGGTATTGCCGGTATCTTCAAGGCACCTGTTGGCGGGGCACTGTTTGCGATTGAAGTGATCGGGGTGCAGTTCACCACCGTCTCCGTGCTTGCGCTTGTGGCGTGTTGCATAGCGTCATGGTTTACTTCATATATGTTTTCGGGTATGACGCTCGATGTCCCCATGCATGTCGTGCATCAGTTTGACGGACATCTGATTCCTATGGTGCTCGTGCTCGGTGTGTTCTGCGGACTTTATTCGGTATATTACATCGGCATGATGAACAGAAGCGAGAGTTTTATTGAAAAAGTCCGCAATCCATGGCTGCAGAATATCGTGTCGGGACTGCTGATTGGCGTTGGGTTGCTGATGTTTCCGGCCCTATACGGTGAGGGATACGGCGTCCTTGGCGGAATCATCAATGGCCACGATAGCGCACTGTTCAGCCGGTCGCTGTTTGCTGACGTAAGTAGCGAATGGACCGTGATACTGTTTGCCGGAGGCATACTCCTTATCAAATCGATAGTGTGCGCGCTTACCAATGCCGGCGGCGGTGTCGGCGGCGATTTCGCTCCGACCTTGTTTGCCGGATGTATGGCCGGACTGTTTTTTGCGGCGTTGTGCAACATTGCAGCCGGCATGACACTGCCGGTGGCCGATTTCGCTTTTTTCGGCATGGCGGGAGTGATGGCGGGTGCCATTCAGGCGCCGCTGATGGCGATGTTCCTCACTGTGGAGATGACCGGTGATTTCGGTATGTTTCTCCCGCTTATGCTTACCGCGCTTGTGGCGTATGCGACGGTAAGACTCCTTACCCGCCGACCCGGAGTGCAGCTCCGGCCTTCATGGATACACAGGGGGTTCGACCGGCTGGTATCGCGTTTTTGATTAGGAGGGTGTCGCGTCAGATTAACATTTATTATCAAAATATTTTACAAAAATAATTATTTAAAATAGCGCGAAATTCGCAATAAATAATTACTTTTGTGAAAATTTGGAATAAGAATGTCCGTTAACTTTGAGCAACGCCTTAACGAAATCAATGCCAAGACGCGCATGCTGACACAGCGTTACCGATACGTGGTAATGCAGAGGGACGAAGCTCTTGAACGACTTTCACAGGCCAACGGCGAGCTTGCCGCTGCGCGCACGCGCATCGAGGAGCTTACACGACAAGTCGAGTATCTCCGCATGGCATCGGCTATTGAGGCTGTTGACGGCGATATTGAGCAAAGCCGGAAATTCTTGTCCGAGTTAGTGTGGGAAATCGATAAATGTATCAGTCAGTTGAGTGAGTGAACCGGTTTCGGCTTAGCTTGCAACCGAGCATAACCATTGACATCGACAATTCAATTAACTGATTGCTGCAATGAAAGATAAACTGAATATCACAATACGCATAGCCGAATTGCCCCCTTTTGCCTTGCAGATCGACCGCAAGGAGGAGGAGATGATCAGGAATGCTGAATATAATGTGAACAAGTTGTGGCGCACATGGCGGCAGCGCTTTACCGATAAATCTTCTACCGAAGTGCTCGGAATGGTGGCTTTCCAGTTCGCCAAACTGTTTACCGTGCTCAACAGGCAGGCCGATGAAACAGTGGCCGTGCTTGACCGGTTCGAACGTCAGCTCGACAGTCTGCTGCTCGATATTGACGCTTTAGGCTCCGGCGGCAGTATGCCTCCGTCTGATGCGGATAAACGTCCCTGACGGCCCTCCGGCTCAAAGAATCGTGATGCTCAGCTTCGATTCAGATTATTGTTATTATTAATTCATCCCGCACCTTCACGGCTCCTCGCGCCCCGGGTCGTTTCCCATCTACCGGACGCGCTTTCAGCCTGCAAGAGTGCGATTTTTATTTTAAATACACCGGTTAAACAATGGAAATCCTGTATTACATTCTCGCTGTCGCGGCAGGCATGGCTTTAGGCTATGTGATTACCGTCGCAGTTCAAAAGTCGCTGGCCCGCAACCGAGCCAAGACCATATTGGAAGAAGCTCAGCGCGAGGCTGAAGTACTCAAGAAAAACAAAGTGCTTGAGGCCCGTGAGGAAGAACTTAAAATCAAGGCTGAGGCCGAGAAGCAGGCCAATCAGCGCTTCTCCAAAATCCAGTCGATGGAGGCCAAAATCAAGCAGCGCGAGCTTCAGCTCAACCAGCAGCAGAGCGAAAACCAGCGCGCCAAGAATGAGCTTGAGACCAACCGTGTCAATCTGGAGTCGCAGCTCGCCGTAGTCGAAAACAAGAAGGAAGAGGTTGAGCGCATGCGCCGCAAAGCCCAGGAAACCCTCGAGCATATCTCGGGACTCTCGTCTGAAGAGGCCAAGGAGAAACTTGTCGAGTCTCTCAAAGATGAAGCCAAGACAGCCGCATCGGCCTATATCAACGACATCATGGACGAAGCCAAGATGACCGCAAACAAGGAGGCAAAACGCATAGTAGTGCAGACTATACAGCGCGTGGCTACAGAAACCGCCATCGAGAACTCAGTCACCGTGTTCCATATCGACTCCGACGAAATCAAAGGCCGCATCATCGGTCGCGAAGGCCGCAATATCCGCGCTCTCGAGGCTGCTACCGGTATTGAAATCATCGTCGACGATACCCCCGAGGCAATTGTCCTTTCGGGTTTTGACCCCGTGCGCCGCGAGGTAGCGCGTCTGGCACTCCATCAGCTCGTGGCCGACGGCCGTATCCACCCGGCACGCATCGAGGAGGTGGTCAACAAAGTGCGCAAGCAGATTGAGGAGGAAATCATCGAGACCGGCAAGCGTACCGTCATCGACCTCGGTATCCACGGCCTGCATCCCGACCTTATACGTCTTATCGGTAAGATGAAATACCGTTCGAGCTACGGACAGAACCTGTTGCAGCACGCCCGCGAGACGGCCAATCTCTGCGCCATCATGGCATCGGAACTCGGCCTCAATCCCAAGAAAGCACGCCGCGCCGGACTCCTCCACGACATAGGCAAGGTGCCCGATGAAGAGCCTGAACTGCCGCACGCACTCCTCGGTATGAAACTGGCTGAGAAATACAAGGAAAAACCCGAGATATGCAACGCCATCGGTGCTCACCACGACGAAATCGAGCAGACTACGCTGCTTGCCCCCATCGTTCAGGTTTGCGACGCCATATCGGGAGCACGTCCCGGAGCGCGCCGCGAAATCGTCGAGGCATACATCAAGCGTCTCAACGACCTCGAGCAGCTTGCGCTCTCATATCCCGGCGTAATCAAGACTTATGCCATCCAGGCCGGCCGCGAGCTCCGCGTCATAGTCGGTGCCGACAAGATTGACGATGTCGAGACCGAACAGCTCTCTACCGAAATAGCCAAACGTATACAGGACGAGATGACTTATCCCGGTCAGGTGAAGATTACCGTGATACGCGAGACCCGCGCCGTATCGTTCGCCAAATAATTTTATCGTCGCTCAATCAGGTAATTGAATTATGTCAGACGATAAAAAAAATCAGCAACCGCCCGTTCCCGTTCCCGATGACCCGGTGGCCGACGCGGCAAAGGCCGCCGAGCCGAAGGCCAGTCTCGTCACGGAGCCGGAGACGCCGATGAGCTGCCCTTGCTGCAACCGCCACGTGAAAGCGCCGCGCGGACAGCTTCAGAGCTACAACTATCTTGCCGATGTGCCGGGAGGATACGCCGACTCCGAATATGTCGAGGTGCTTTTCAAAAACACCCGCAAGGGCTTCTACAAGAATCCTACCGGTATTCCGCTTAATATAGGCGACTGGGTGGCAGTCGAAGCCACTCCCGGCCACGACATAGGCCGCGTGACTATGGTGGGTGCTCTCACCCGCTTGCAGATGCGCAAGGCAGGTGTCAAGAACGAGGCCGACCTCAAGCGCATATTCCGCAAGGCGCGTCCGGCCGACATGGAAAAATTCGAGGAGGCGAAAGCCCGCGAGAACTCGACCATGATACGTTCGCGTAAGATAGCCGAGAGCCTACAGCTCAACATGAAAATCGGCGACGTGGAGTATCAGGGCGACGGCAACAAGGCCATATTCTATTATATCGCTGACGAGCGTGTCGATTTCCGTCAGCTCATAAAGGTGCTTGCCGAGACGTTTAAGGTGCGCATCGAGATGAAGCAGATCGGAGCGCGTCAGGAGGCAGGACGCATAGGCGGTATCGGGCCGTGCGGACGTCCGTTGTGCTGCGCCACATGGATGACCAATTTCGTGTCGGTAGCCACATCGGCGGCACGTTATCAGGATATATCGCTCAACCCGCAGAAACTCGCCGGACAGTGTGCCAAGCTCAAATGCTGCCTCAATTTCGAGGTCGACACCTACGTGGAGAGCGTCAAGCGCATGCCCGGCAAGGATATACGTCTCGAGACAGCCGACGCCACTTATTACTACTTCAAGGTCGACATCTTCAAGCGCGAAATCACCTACTCGACCGACAAATCGATTGCGGCCAATCTCGTCACGATTGACGCCGACCGCGCGTTTGAGGTGATACGCATGAACAAAGCGGGCGAGAAACCGCTGTCGCTCAAGCGCGATGGCGAGGAGAAACCGAGTGCTCAGAAATACAATGATATTCTGGACCAGGACAATCTCAACCGTTTCGACAACAAGAAGCGCAAGAAGAAATCTAAAGGTCAGAAGCAGCCTCAGGCGCAGCGCGACACTCAGCCCCGCGACGGTCAGCCGCAAGCCGCTCCGCAGCAGGAAAACGGACGTGACGACAAGGAACGCCGCGACAACCGTCAGCGCGACAACCGTCGCCGCCAGCGCAATCTGCCGGACGGCGAGGCTCCCGCACCTGATACGGATAGCGCGCAGCCACAGGGCAACAACCGTCGCCGTGATGACAACGGACGCCGCGACCGCCGTCCCGAGCGCGACAATTCCGGGCGGCGACGCGACAACGCCCCGCGTCAGCAGCCCGACGGACAGCCGGCTGCCTCTCCAGCCGGTGAACCGGCTCCCGCTCCGCGCGACAATAAACCCCGCGATAACGGTCAGGCTAAATCAAATGATAATGAAGCATGATGTCATAAAGAATTTACGTCGTTCAGCGCTGCTATTCTCTCTGATAGCGGCGCTGACAGGCTTGTCGGGGTGCCGTATGGGCCCTGACGATTTCAGCATGTATCATGATATTGACTCCGCCGGATGGCAATATGGCGATACGCTGAAATATACGTTCGTTCCGGCTGATTCGGTCGTGACCGGAGATATGGCTCTGTCACTGCGGCATACAAATGACTATATATACAGCAACATTTTCCTGGAAGTCACGATAACCGACTCGCTCACTTCGCGGTGCGACACTCTTGCGGTCACTCTCGCTGACGACTTCGGACGTTGGCACGGACGCGGCATCGGTACAGATTTCCAAGTCACCGACACAATAGCCCGCGGTGTGACGTTACGGCGTCCCGTCAATATCGGCGTGCGCCATATCATGCGCGACGAAGTGCTCCCCGAAGTCGAGCAGGTAGGAATTTCATTTGTTGAGAAAAATGATTGAAAATGAACGATAACAGATTGTTCCTGCTTCATCCCGACGAAGTGGGAAGGCGCGTAGGCAAAGTCATTGAAGAAATGAATGCCGACGGTGCCGATGAACTTATCATAGCTGACAATGCCAACAAATATTATCTGACCGGACGCGTGTTTGCCGGATGGCTCACGGTCAGTGCCCGCGGTGATGTAATGGCCTATGTGCGCCGTCCGGTGCACCTTCAGGGCGATAATGTCACATTCGTGCGCAAGCCCGAGGAAATACAGGTGGCCGGCCGCACTGTCGGTCTCGAACTTGCCACACTCTCCGCCTCCGACTATCTTCGCATCAGTGCGATGCTCGACGGCAGGAATGTGGTCAATGCGTCGGCTGTGATGCGTCGCGCACGCGCTGTCAAAACCCCTTTCGAGATTGAAAAGATAGCCGAATCTGGCCGACGTCAGGATAAAGTCTACCGCACCATTCCCGAGCTTTACCGCCCGGGCATGACCGATCTCGACCTGCAGATTGAGATAGAGGGCGCGCTGCGCCGTGCAGGCTGTCTCGGCCAGTTCCGTATAAGCGGCGACTCGATGGAACTTTTCATGGGCAATATCCTCGTCGGTGACAATGCCGACAATCCTACCCCATACGATTTCGCCATGGGTGGGGCAGGGGTCGACCCGTCGCTTCCGGTGGGCGCCGACGGCACGGTAATCCGTCCGGGCGATTCTGTAATGGTCGACGCCAACGGCAATTTCAACGGATATATGACCGATATGACGCGTACTTTTGCTCTCGGCGACATCGCGCCCGAGGCTGTGCGCGCTCACGAATGTTCGGTTGCGATATGCGCGCGTCTGGCCGCGCTCGGTGTCCCCGGTGTAAAAGCCTCCGCGCTCTATGAAGTGGCCGCGCGCATGGCTGCCGAAGCGGGATTTTCCGACTTTTTCATGGGACACCGCCAGCATGCCGGTTTCGTAGGCCACGGCGTAGGTATAGAAATCAACGAGGCACCGGTCATAGCTCCGCGCAGCAAGGATATTCTCGCCGAAGGCAATGTCATAGCGCTTGAGCCTAAATTCGTGATACCGGGCACGGGTGCCGTGGGCATTGAAAATACCTATGTCGTTGAAAATGGCGGCATGAGATGTCTGACTCTTACACCTCAGGAAATATTGCAGCTATGAACATCGCAGAAAAAATCGACCTCGACATATTTCACAAAATCGGAGAAGTAGCCGACCGTGAATGCCGTGAATGCTACGTGGTGGGCGGCTATGTGCGCGACCTCTTTCTTCAGCGGCATTCAAAGGATATCGATTTTGTCACCGTAGGCAGCGGCATTGACCTTGCGCGTAAGGTCGCCGAAAGTCTCGGACGCAAAGCCAAGTGCAACTATTTCCCGCGGTTCGGCACGGCGCAGGTGCTCACGCACGGGCTGGAACTTGAATTCGTGGGAGCGCGGCGTGAGTCATACCGCTCCGATTCGCGCAATCCCATTGTCGAGGACGGCACTCTCGACGACGATATATCCCGACGCGACTTCACCATCAATGCTATGGCGGTGAGTGTCAACGGGACAACTTTCGGCGAACTCATCGACCGATTCGGAGGCATCGCCGACCTTGAGGCCGGGATAATACGCACGCCGCTCGACCCCGACATCACTTTCTCCGACGACCCCCTGCGCATGTTCCGCGCCATACGGTTCGCCACGCAGCTGCAGTTTGAGATACATCCCGATACACTCGCGGCCATATCGCGCAATGCGCATCGCATCACGATATTGTCAAAGGAGCGTATCGAGACCGAGCTTACCAAAATCATGATGTCGCCGCGTCCGTCGATTGGCTGGCTGCTGATGCAGCGTACCGGCCTGCTTAAGATATTCTTCCCCGACCTCGACGCCATGAACGGGGTAGAGGTGATAAAGGGACGAGGCCACAAGGACAATTTCCTCCATACGATGGAAGTGCTTGACAAAGTGGCTGCCGCCACCGACAACGTGTGGACACGCTGGGCCGCCCTCCTTCACGACATCGCCAAGCCGCAGACAAAACGCTATGATGCCAAGATAGGCTGGACGTTCCATAACCACAACTTTATCGGAGGCAAAATGGTGCCGCGCATATTCCGCAATCTGAAGCTCCCGCAGAACGAGCACATGAAATATGTGCAGAAACTTGTCGAACTCCACATGCGTCCTATCGCCCTTGTAGAGGAAGTCACCGACTCCGCTGTAAGACGCTTGATATTCGACGCCGGCGACGATATCGACGGGCTGATGACCCTCTGCCGGGCCGACATCACCTCGAAAAATCCTGAAAAAGTACGCACGCATCTCGCCAATTTCGACCTTGTCATCGAGAAAATGCGCACAATCAACGAGAAGGACAATCTGCGCAACTGGCAGCCCCCCATCGACGGCAACGAGATAATGGAAATGTTTGGCATCGGCCAGTGCCGCGAAGTCGGCATAATCAAATCATACGAAAAAGACATGCTCGTCGACTGTACCACCCCCAACGACCGCGACCTTGCCCTCCGCCTCATAATGGAAAAAGCCGCCGAACTCGGCCTCACACCCATAAAATAACAATCAAAGGAAAATAATAATCAAATCCGACAAAATCCACATCTCAATCCCTTACAAATTGTAGGTACGGTGTTGCAAAACTGCAAAGTTCCTACTATTGGAAGTTCTGCAACACCCTCCGCGCCCTAATGGTATGACATACTAAATATTCAATCCCGTTTGCTTAGACGGTTTGATAGGGGCGGGGGCGTCTCGCCCCCGTGGTATTGTCCTTTATTACAGATAGTTACTCGGGGCGTCTCTCCCCTCATACACCGCAAGTTACCATTAACCCGCATTGCCGGTGCCCTTATTCCGCGCTGTCGTAGTCGATGTAGATAGGCGACCCGAACGGCAGCGTCTCCCATTGCGACTGGCTGGCATAGCGGTAGCGCGTCTTTCCCGTCATCGGCTTTGATGTCATGATGAAATATTCATTTTCAAAGTTTTCAAGAAATTCCATCTCTACATAATACTCACCGCGTTCGAGCATCATTTCCTCGGGAAACCGGTACGTGAACTTACCGTCAGCAAGGTCTGATTTCTTGTAGTCGAAATAAAGCGGCATTATGTTTTCGGGAAGATACACCCCGTTCTCTTTCCGGTAGACATTGATGCGGAACTTCATGCGCGAAAGAGTCTGCGCATTGTCAATAATAGTGAACCCCAACTCCTTAAGCCACGCCCGCTCCTTGACTTTAACGGGGATGGCGAGCCCCTGCCCCGCAGCCTTATATCCCTCGACATTAATATATATGAATCCTCCAGCATTCCTTCGCCCTGCTGTTTTTTGCTTGATACGCTGCGGCTTGACCACCACTTCCTTCAATTCAATAACCGCATCGGCCAGTCTGACAGTATCCGGGAGCGCGGCAAAATCCTTTACGGCGTATGATTGCGCCACATACCCGACAGAAGAAATTCTGATAGTGTCATTGAAATACTCCTGAGGCACCTTAAGCGAAAAATGACCCAAAGAGTCAGTCACCGTACCCAAAGTCCGGTTCACCACCCCCACACTCGCATAAACCACAGGCTCCCCCGTAGTCTGTGAAACAACCACACGCCCTATCATCTCCAACCCGCAAAGCGTTAATACAGCCCCCGCAGCAATCCCCCTGCAAAATTTATAAAAATCCATTCCTGAAAAAACTTCGTAAAATATCCTCGTAAAATATTCTCTACGTGCTTATCACTTATTCTGCATAAAAATTTCGTAAATATACGCATATTCCCCACATCTCCCCGAATAAACCGTCCTAAATAATACTGCACCCCGTTAAAATAGTAAAAAATCGCCCATCCCGCCATATCCCCACCAAATAAAAATCGCCGTTACCTAATAAAAATCACTATCTCAAATGAAAATCACTATTCCCAATAAAAATCTCCGAAAACTGATAAAAATTCCATCCCAAAAAAGTAATACAGCCAAGTGATGACGCGTAAGCGGAATAAAAACCATCCCCCACCCTAAAAATCATGAATCAAGCATTCTAAGAGCTTGTCTAAATTTATATGATGCAGATTTTGAGGAGGATTGTCAGATGGATTTTTGTTTGCGATGAGGGAGCGTAGCCGTAGCTACGTGACTGAAGAGCGAGCAAAAAGCCACTGGCAAGACCCTCAAAAGCAAAGTAATATGAATTTTAGACAAGCTCTAAATCCAATAAGTCAATGTCCTCACCCACAAAATTACAACCCCCTCCTCCCAAAAATGCGTCAAAAAGTTACACAATCTCCACCACATTTTCCATTACGCAAAATTTTCAATAATTTCACACGATTTTACAAATATTTTTTACAAATAAATAAATTTGCTTATATTTGCAGACGCAGGCCGTAATGCAGATGCCCCGGTCTGGGGTAATGCGGGAGGGTCGGCGAAACATACATTTTAGAAAGCGTTTATCCGCGCTAAATTCTTGACTTTCTGAAATTCTCGCAAAATTTCAATTCCTGCCAAGAAATAGCAACGGTAGATGCCCGTGGATATGTAATATCTTGCATTCGGTTATTGTTTCCGAGAGGAAATATTACCGGATGAGTCATTACATATACGAGCGTGGGCTTCTGCAGTTGCCATCTGACAGGAATTGGGCAATGCGAGAAGCCTCAGAAAGTAAGATGGCAACAGATACAGACTCTCACGCTTTTCATTTATAAAAAACCAATCAGGTTGCCATGAGAGACACCAACCTAACAAACGACAAGCCGATTATGTCAAATTCAAAGATAAGCATGTTCGGAGTTTCTGCATCCGGAAAGACGTGCTTTCTATATGCAATGTCTCAAGTGATGAGCCGAGGAGTTCGTCAGGGCAATAGTCTTGTACAAATAATATCCAACCGCGCACGCCAACAAATGAAACTAAATGCCGGATATATGAAATTGGCACAGCGACAATGGCCTCAGACTTCAGATAAGACCGAATCTTACGATTTTAAAGTCAGCATGCAGTGTAATGGTTACTTCAGCGAAATAATTGACTCTCTTGAAATACAAGATTACAGAGGGGGACTTTTACAAAGCACACAAGAACTTGACGAGGAGGAATTCGACAACCTGATGAAATCTTTCAGGGGCTCATCAGCTATAATATTTATAGTTGACGGACAAACATTAATAAATGCACTTGAACCGCAAGAGCGAGATATAAGCCATGCCAATAATACTGACGTATTAGAACAATTTTCTGCTCAGTCACAGATCCGGTTTGTAGAAAATATTTTCATGGAATATAAACGAGTAGAGGAAGAAGTGCCACCGATACTTATAGCGATTTCAAAAGGAGATGTTTTTGCATCCGATTATGAACAAAGAAACGCAATGAATTTAATAAAAGAATATTTACCGTCAATATTCGCGATAGGCTCTCAACTGACTGTTGGAATTACAACTATGTCGTTAGGTGATAATCTCGGTTCTGATGCCGAGGGTGGTTTGATAGGGCAACTGAAACTATCCCCCGATTATAATATTCATATTCCTGTTATTTTCGGAATATATGCCGACCTATGTTATCAATATGAAGAGATGACAGATGAAAATGAAAGGAAAGGACTTGCCGCAGTTTTATCTGCCTTGAGAAGTATTTTTTCAAAACGAATTCAATTATTCATTAATGGCCGCCAAGCCCGAGAAGCATAAAAGCAATGATTTATCCATTTATATATACCCGGACCAAGTACCACGATTACAGAATTCTGACAACAAAATCGTTAGGAAATTTACCTCGCGAGTTTATGACACTTAGTCGTTCAATTGCGCGAGCCATGATTGATGCCGACAATGATAGCCTTAAACAGCCGACATGGACTTTGGTAAAATCAGGGAAACTCATTATTTGGGGGCTTGCATGCGTCAACAGTTTACTTAGTGAGAAATCTCTTGACAAGACAAATCGTCCGACAAGAGGTTTCTTCGGTATCATTGTTGAAACTTCTTCTCCTGTTAAGTTGCCATTCAATATTGATTTCTTCAAATATCTGTATGACAGATACGTCACTCCGATATGGGAGACACTGAATGAATCAGACGAAATTGAAGTCGAATGTACGATCCCGTCTGATGGCGTTTTTATATATCCCTCAGCACTGTCGTTGTCAATTAATTTTGAGAAATCTATATGTCGTATACAACCATATACAAAAAATGTATCAGATTTATTAGCTACAGTTTTGGGAGCAGAGTCTGATAATTCCATTGCATTGAATATACACAATCAACGGCAGATTATTGATATCGGGAATGATAGCTTTTCTTTTATGAACGTCATTATGTCCGAAGATTCTAATATCCAAAAAACTGAAAATATAACAATTGAACCTTATGGGACAATTACTCAATTAAAAAAATCTTCATCAACTGAAAATAGCTATAGTAGGGATATTCGGTTAATGACCTCAAACGAACTTTGAGAGACCGACCGAGAGTGGCATACACGATGATGAGAGATGATTAGGCCGTGATTTTTCGATTCTCAGAGAGCAAAAGCT